>ENA-UOJD01000223-UOJD01000223.1-human-gut-metagenome-genome-assembly--contig:-P48-NODE-223-length-90457-cov-9.942656_pt1 | contig 90457 bp, 108 predicted proteins | sample MGYA00242342_ERZ723889 | MGnify/ENA metagenome assembly ERZ723889 | reverse complement strand
GGTAGAGCAAGACAAGGAAGTATCAGAGCTCCACAATGGATTAAAGGTGGTATAGCTTTAGGACCAAAACCTCGTTCATATGCATATACAGTTAATAAAAAAGAAAAGAGATTAGCAATAAAATCTGTATTAAGCTCAAAAGTATTAGAAAACGAATTAGTAGTTGTAGATAGCTTAGACTTAAAAGAAATAAAAACAAATGCCATGGTTAAAGCTTTAAATAACTTAAAAGTTGAAGGAAAAACATTAATTCTATTACCAGAAAAGAACGAAAATGTTCAAAAATCTGCAAGAAATATAGAAAATGTAAAAACAACTTTAGTAAACACAATTAATGTATATGATTTATTAAAATACAATAAATTAGTTGTAACATTAGATACAGTTAAAAAATTAGAGGAGGTGTACGCATAATGATGCCAGAAGATATAATAATAGAGCCAGTTATTACTGAAAAAAGTAATGATGAACTTCAAGGTGGAAAGTATACTTTCAAAGTAAGCAAAAGAGCTACAAAAGTTGATATAGCAAGAGCTGTAGAAAAATTATTTGACGTTAGAGTATTAAAAGTAAATACTGTAACAGTTAGAGGAAAACAAAAAAGAGTTGGAAGATCAATAGGAAAAACTTCTGATTGGAAAAAAGCTATAGTTACTATAGATACAGATCCACAAGCTAAAACATATTTAACAAAAGGTGGAAAATCTAAAAAAGTTTCTAAATCAGTTAAAAATTCAATTGATGCATACGGAATTTAATTTTTAGATAAATATTATCGAGAAAATACTCGGATAATAAAGAATATCTGTCATGCGGGACAGGAAAGATAACCGTAAATAAAAAAATTAGAAGGAGAGAATAAAAATGGGAATGAAACATTTTAACCCAACAACTCCATCACTAAGAAATATGACAGTTTCTACATTTGATGAAATAACAAAAAAGACTCCTGAAAAATCTTTATTAACAACAAAAAAGAAACATGCAGGAAGAAACTCATATGGAAGAATAACTGTACGTCACCAAGGTGGAGGAAACAGACAAAAATATAGAATAGTAGATTTTAAAAGAAGAAAAGATGATATGCCAGCAACTGTAATAGGAATCGAATATGATCCAAACAGAAGTGCAAACATAGCATTAATAGAGTATGAAGATGGAGAAAGAGCTTACATCTTAGCTCCAATCGGATTAACAGATGGAAATAAAGTAATATCTGGAGAAAAAGCAGATATTAAACCAGGTAACTGTATGAAAATAGAAAACATACCAGTTGGTACAATGATTCATAATATCGAATTAAATCCAGGTCAAGGTGGAAAATTAGTTAGAGCAGCAGGACAAGAAGCTCAATTAATGGCTAAAGAAGGAAAATATGCTCATGTAAGACTTCCATCAGGAGAAATGAGATTAGTTATGGCTAGATGTAGAGCTACAATAGGAACTATTGGTAATTCAGATCATGAAAATATTAAAGTTGGTAAAGCTGGAAAAACAAGACATATGGGAATAAGACCAACAGTTAGAGGATCTGTTATGAACCCATGTGATCACCCTCATGGTGGTGGTGAAGGTAGAGCTCCAGTAGGACATAGCGGACCAATGACACCTTGGGGTAAACCAGCTTTAGGATACAAGACAAGAAAACGTAATAAACAATCAAATAAATTTATTGTAAAGAGAAGAAAATAATTAAATAAATTCTATGCAATTGAACGAAATTAAGTATTATAAAAATATAAAATCAAGGAGGGAAATTTTAATATGTCAAGATCAAGCAAAAAAATGCCTTATGTTTCTCCAAAGCTATTAGCTAGAATAGAGAAAATGAACGAAACTGGCGAAAAAGAAGTTTTAAAAACATGGTCAAGAGCTTCTACTATATATCCACAAATGGTTGGACATACAATAGCTGTTCATGATGGTAGAAAACATGTACCAGTTTATTTAACTGAGGAAATGATAGGACATAAATTAGGAGAATTTGCTCCTACAAGAACATTTAAAGGTCATGCCGGAGATAAAACAACTAAAAAATAAGAGAGAGCTCTTAAAATAATAAGGAGGTAAATAAAGTGGAAGAAAAGCAAGAAATGATTCCAGAAGCAGTAGCAACTCTTAAAAATGCTAGAATTTCAGCTAGAAAAGTTAAAATAGTAGCAGATTTAATAAGAGGTAAAGACGCTAAAGAAGCTTTAGCAATAGTTAAATTTACGCCAAAAGCTTCATCTGAAGTAATAGAAAAATTATTAAAATCAGCTATCGCAAATGCTGAAAATAACCATGGTATGAAATCTAATAACTTATATGTATCTGAAATATTTGCAAACCAAGGTCCAACAATGAAAAGAATTAGACCAGCTGCAAAAGGTTCAGCAGTAAGAATTAGAAAAAGAACAAGCCATATAACAATAAAATTAAGAGAAAGAGCATAAGAAAGGAGGAGTTATTAAAATGGGACAAAAAATGGATCCACATGGATTAAGAGTTGGTGTTATCAAAGATTGGAGTTCAAAATGGTACGCTGATTCAAAGAACTTTGGAGAATATCTTGTAGAAGATAACAAAATTCGTAAATATATCAAAAAGAAATTATATGTTAGCGGAATTTCAAAAATAGAAATTGAAAGAACTGCTAAATTTGTTAAAATAAATGTTTATACAGCTAAACCAGGATTAGTAATCGGAAAAGGTGGAAATTTAGCTGAAACTTTAAAAGCAGAACTACAAAAAATGATTAATAAAGATGTTAACTTAAACATCGTTGAGGTTAAGAATGCTGATATGGATGCACAATTAGTTGCTGAAAATATAGCAGGACAATTAGAAAGAAGAATTTCATTTAGAAGAGCAATGAAACAATGTATGCAAAAAACTATGAAATCAGGTGCTTTAGGTATTAAAACTGCAGTATCTGGAAGATTAGGTGGAGCAGATATGGCTAGAACTGAATTTTATAAAGATGGTACAATACCACTTCAAACTTTAAGAGCAGATATCGATTATGGATTTGCAGAAGCTGATACAACTTATGGAAAAATAGGTGTAAAAGTTTGGATATATAAAGGAGAAGTTCTTCCAACTAAAAAAGATAAAGTGGAAGGAGGAGAAAAATAATGCCATTAATGCCAAAAAGAACTAAATATAGAAAATTACAAAAAGGTAGAATGAGAGGAAAAGCTACTAGAGGAAATAAAGTAACAGATGGAGAATATGGTTTACAAGCAGTAGGTGCAGCATTAATAACTTCTAATCAAATAGAAGCAGCTCGTATTGCTATGACTCGTTACACTAAAAGAGGTGGTAAAGTTTGGATAAAAATATTCCCAGACAAACCAATAACAAATAAAGGTATCGGAACTCGTATGGGTAAAGGTAAAGGTGCTGTTACTTACTGGGTTGCAGTTGTAAAACCAGGAAGAGTAATGTTCGAAATAGCAGGAGTATCTGAAGAAGTAGCAAGAGAAGCTTTAAGATTAGCTGCAAATAAACTATCTGTTAAATGTAAATTTGTAAAAAAAGAAACTGAAATAGGTGGTGATGTAGATGAAGATAAATAAAATAAAAGAAATGTCTTCACCAGATTTAGAAAAAGAATTAGGAGAATTAAAATCAGAGCTTTTTAAATTAAGATTTACAAAAAAATCAAATGGTTTAGATAATCCTATGAAAATTAAAGAAGTGAAAAAAGACATTGCTAGAATAAAAACAATATTAAATGAAAGAAAATTAAATGAAGCAAAATAATTGCAAACAATTCAAATATTGAAGGAAGGAGATCGTTCGAATGGAAGAAAGAAATCTTCGTAAAGTTATGATTGGTACAGTTGTTTCAAATAAAATGGACAAAACAGTTGTTGTTGCAGTTGAAACAAGTGAAAAACATAAAATATATGGAAAAGTTCAAAAAAGAACTTACAAATTAAAAGCTCATGATGAAAAGAATGAGTGTCAAGAAGGCGATAAAGTTAAAGTTATGGAAACAAGACCTCTATCAAAAGATAAGAGATGGAGAGTTGTAGAAATAGTTGAAAAAGCTGTTATAAAATAAACTTTATCTAAAAATTAATGAATTACAAAATGTAACAAAATCAAAATAAATTTTGGTTTAAAGGAGGGAAAATTCAAATGGTACAACAACAAACTATATTAAAAGTTGCTGATAACACAGGAGCAAAAGAAATTATGTGTATTAGATGTTTAGGTGGTTCTTACAGAAAATATGCAAGAGTTGGTGATGTTATAGTTGCATCTGTAAAAACAGCTGCTCCAGGTGGTATGGTAAAAAAAGGTGATGTAGTTAAAGCAGTTGTAGTTAGAACTAAAAAGCCTACAAGAAGAGCTGATGGTTCATACATAAGATTTGATGAAAATGCTGCTGTAATAATAAAAGAAGATGGGAATCCAAAAGGAACTCGTATATTTGGACCTATCGCAAGAGAGTTAAGAGAAAAAAATTACATGAAAATATTATCTTTAGCTCCAGAAGTTTTATAATAAGTAACAAAAACTAAAATAGAAAATAATAATAGAGGAGGCGAAATCCTAAATGTTAAAAGTAAAAAAAGGTGACACAGTTAAAGTTTTATCAGGAAATGATAAAGGTAAAACTGGAGAAGTTTTAGAAGTTATACCAAAAACACAAAAAATAATCGTAAAAGGTATAAATATAAAGAAGAAACACATGAAACCTAGAAGACAAGGTGAAGAAGGTGGAATTATATCAATGGAATTTCCAATTCATATGAGTAAAGTAAATGTAGTTTGCCCAAAATGCGGTAAAGCAGTAAGAATTGGATTCAAAGTTGATAAAGACAATAAAGTTCGTGTTTGTAAATCATGTGGTGCAACAATAAAATAATAGTAGAAAGGAGGATAAATATAAATTATGGAAATTTTAAAAGAACAATATAAAAACGAAGTAATTCCAGCAATGATGAAAAAATTTAATTATAAATCAGTAATGGAAGTTCCAAAACTAGATAAAATAGTTATTAATATAGGTTTAGGAGATACAAAAGAAAATCCTAAATCATTAGAAAATGCAATAAAAGATTTAAGCGAAATAACAGGTCAAAAACCAATCGTTACAAAATCAAAAAAAGCTATAGCAGCTTTTAAATTAAGAGCTAATGTAGATGTAGGTTGTAAAGTTACATTAAGAAGTGGAAAAATGTATGATTTTGCATACAAACTATTTAATGTAGCACTTCCTAGAGTAAGAGATTTTAGAGGAGTATCTGCTAATTCTTTCGATGGAAGAGGTAATTATTCAATGGGTATTAAAGAGCAATTAATATTCCCAGAAATCGAATATGATAAAATTGATAAAATAAGAGGTATGGATATAATATTCGTAACTACTGCTAAATCAGATGAGGAAGCAAAAGAATTATTAAGTCTATTAGGTATGCCTTTTAAAAAGTAATTATAAGCTAGGTTTCTTAAGTAATAGTTAAGAAGAAAGGAGAAATTCATGGCTAAAAAATCTTTAAAAGTTAAACAACAAAAAAAGCAAAAATACGCAACAAGAGAATATAATAGATGCAAAATATGCGGAAGACCACATGCATATATAAGAAAATTTGGAATTTGCCGTGTATGCTTTAGAGAATTAGCACATAAAGGTGAAATACCAGGTGTAAAAAAAGCAAGTTGGTAGAATTTATATAAATATAAAACATTAAAAGGAGGGATAAAGTTGAATACTACTGATCCAATAGCAGATATGCTAACAAGAATAAGAAATGCAAACAGTTCAAAACATAAAACAGTAGATATTCCTGCTTCAAATATGAAATTAGCAATAGCTGAAATTCTATTTAAAGAAGGATATATAAAATCTTTTGAAGAAATAAAAGTTGAAAATAATCAAGGAATTATAAGAATAACTTTAAAATATGACGAAAAAGGTGCAAGAGTTATAGATGGATTAAAGAGAATTAGTAAACCAGGACTAAGAGTATATGCATCAAAAGACGAATTACCAAAAGTTTTAAATGGTTTAGGAATAGCTTTAATATCTACATCTAAAGGAATAAAAACAGACAAAGAAGCAAGACAAGAAGGATTAGGTGGAGAAGTATTAGCTTATGTTTGGTAATAAAAGCACAAAATAAATTTTAAGGAGGGAAATCAGATGTCTAGAATAGGAAATAAACCTATTACAGTTCCAGCAGGTGTTGAAGTAAAAATTGACGGACAACATATTACTGTAAAAGGACCAAAAGGAACATTAGAAAGAGATATTCATAAAAACATGTCTGTATCTATGGACGGAAATGTTATTACAGTATCAAGACCAAATGATGAAGCTGAAAACAAGAGTTTACATGGATTAACAAGAACTTTAATTAACAACATGATTGAAGGTGTTCTTAATGAATATAAAAGAGAATTAGAAATAAATGGTGTTGGATATAGAGCTCAATTAAAAGGTAAAACTTTAGTTTTAACTTTAGGATATTCACATCCAGTAGAAATGGTTGCTCCAGAAGGAATAACTTTTGAAGTACCAGCTCCAAACCAAATAATCGTTAAAGGTATTGATAAAGAGCAAGTTGGTCAAGTTGCAGCTGTAGTAAGAACAAAAAGACCACCAGAAGTATATAGAGGTAAAGGAATCAAATATGCTGAAGAGCATATTAGACGTAAAGAAGGAAAAGCTGGTAAAAAATAAAATTATTAAAAAATTTGTTTTATTAGTATTTTCTAAAAAATGTATTATATCAATAAAAAAAGTTTTTAATGAAACTCAGATAAGCAAACTAATGCTGTTACATTAGTTAGAAAGGAGAAAAAAATGGTTTCTAAAACAGATAGAAAATTTGAAACAAGAAGAAGACATATAAGAGTTCGTAGAAAAATAAGTGGAACTGCAGAACGTCCAAGATTATGTATATATAGAAGTAACAGAAATCTATTTGCTCAATTAATAGATGATGTTGCAGGAACTACAATAGTAAGTGCTTCTACTCTTGATAAAGAAGTAAAAACAAAATTAGCTAACAAAGAAGCTGCTAAAGAAGTTGGGACTTTAATTGCTAAAAAAGCTACAGAAAAAGGTGTAGAAAGTGTTGTCTTTGATAGAAGTGGATATCAATATCATGGAGTAATTAAAGAATTTGCAGAAGCTGCAAGAGAAGCAGGATTAAAATTCTAATATCTAATAAAAAGGAGGGAAATAAGAATTCATGGAAAATAATACATCAGAATTAAAAGAAAAAGTTGTATCTATCAGCAGAGTAGCAAAGGTTGTTAAAGGTGGTAGAACTTTCAGATTTAGCGCAGTTGTAGTTGTTGGAGATGAAAATGGACACGTTGGAGTTGGAAATGGTAAAGCTGCAGAAGTTCCAGATGCAATCAAAAAAGCTATAGAAGAGGCTAAAAAGAATTTAATTTCAGTTCCAGTTGTTGGAACAACTATACCACACGAATTTATTGGTCAATTTGGTAGTGCAAAAGTTATGTTAAAACCAGCTGCAGAAGGTACTGGAATTATAGCAGGAGGAAGCGTTAGACCTGTAATAGAACTTGCCGGATACAGAGATATAAGAACTAAAGTTATAGGAACTAACAACCCAAGAAACGTTGTATATGCTACAATAGAAGGATTAAAAAATATGCAAACTTTAGAGCAAGTAGCTAAAAAGAGAGGAAAAAAAGCTGAAGATATTTTATAAAAAATTAGTTGATTTATAAAAAAACATAGTATATACTTACTATAATAAAAATAAGGAGGTGTAACCACATAATGAAATTAGACGAATTAACACCAGCTCAAGTAACAAAAACTAGAACTAGAGTAGGACGTGGAATAGGTTCTGGACTTGGAAAAACATCTGGTAGAGGTCATAAAGGTCAAAAAGCAAGATCAGGTGGTGGAGTAAGAAGAGGCTTTGAAGGAGGTCAAACACCACTATATAGAAGATTACCAAAAAGAGGTTTTACAAATATTCATGCTAAAACTTATACAGAAGTAACTTTAACAATGCTTAACAAAGCTACAACTGAAGAAGTAACAGCAGAAAGCTTAATTGCAGACGGAATAATCAGTAAAGCAAATGACGGAATCGTAATACTTGCTACTGGAAACTTAGAGAAAAAATTAGCTGTAAAAGCTAAAAGATTTACTAAAGCAGCAAAAGAAAAAATTGAAGCTTTAGGTGGAAAGACAGAGGTGATTTAATTGTTTAACACCATAAAAAACGCTTTAAAAACTCCAGAGGTTAGAAAAAGATTATGGTATACATTATTGTTAATTATAATTTTTAGACTTGGATGTTTTATTTCAGTACCAACTGTAGATTCAACTTTATTAGCAAACATAAATTCAAATGGTATAACACAACTTATAAATACGTTAACAGGTGGAGCTTTTTCAAGATTTTCAATATTCGCAATGTCAATCACTCCATATATCACAGCATCAATTGTTATACAATTGTTAGCAATGGTAATACCATCTTTAGAAAGATTAACTAAAGAAGGAGGAGAAACAGAAAGAGCAAAAGTTAATAGATACACAAAAATTCTTACACTATTTTTATCATTAGCAGAAGGATTAGGTATCTATTTGACTTATAAATCAACAGGAATATTTATAAATCCTGGACCATTAACAGGATGCTTAGTTGTATTATCTTTTATGACAGGAACAGCATTACTTATGTGGTTAGGAGAGCAAATTACTACAAAAGGTGTTGGAAATGGAATTTCAATGTTAATATTTGTGGGTATAATAGCAGGTTTACCAGAAGCAGTAAGAACACTGTATAAAATGGTATTTGCAACAACATTTAATACTATGAATTTAATATTAGCATTAAGTATAATAATAGGAGCAGTTATTTTAATAGCAGCAGTTGTATTTGTACAACAAGCTGAAAGAAGAATTCCTGTTCAATATTCAAAAAAAGTTGTAGGAAGGAAAATGATGGGGGGACAAAACACACATATTCCACTAAAATTAGCGATGGCTGGTGTAATGCCAATAATATTTGCATCATCATTTATGACTTTTCCTGCAATGATAATTCAAATATTTAATAGTAATATAGCTGAGCAAACAGGATTCTTAGCAGGATTATATAAATTGTCGATTGCAACATCAACTTCAACAATAACAACTGCTACAGGTGCTAGCTATTCATTGCCAATAGGGTATTCTATAGCAAATGCAGTTATATATTTATTATTAATTGTTGGATTTACATTCTTTTATACATACGCTACATTTAATCCAGCCGAAATTTCAAGTAATATAAAGAAAAACGGTGGATTTATACCAGGAATAAGAACTGGAAAATCAACAACAGAATACTTATCATCTGTAATAAGTAAATTAACAATATTCGGTGGATTATTCTTAGCAATAATTGCTATACTTCCAATGTTATTAAGATTTACATCTGTAGATTTAGCATTTGGAGGAACATCAATATTAATCATTGTTGGTGTAGCATTAGAAACAATGCAACAATTAGAGTCACAAGTAGTAATGAAACATTATAAAGGTTTTTTAGAATAAAGCAATAAACGAAAAATAGAGGTTACAATAAATATACAAAAGTTGGAAGTAGAAATTTTGAAAAAGATTTAACTTCCAACTTTATATATGATTTTTTAAATAACTAACATTAGATATAGTAGTTATTTAAAAAGTTATATAAATTAACAATATAATTGATATGAATATTGTATTCATTAAAGGAGGATTTATTATGTATATTATAATGTTAGGAGGACCTGGTAGTGGTAAAGGTAGTGTTGGAGGAAAAGTTTCTGAAGATTTAAAATTACCTCATATTGCAACAGGTGATATTTTTAGAGCAGAGCTAAAAAATGAAACTGAGCTAGGAAAAAAAATTAAAAAATACATGGACAACGGATTACTTGTTCCGGATGAAGTTGTTATAGAAATAGTTGAAAATAGATTATCTCAAGACGATGTAAAAAATGGTGCAATATTAGATGGTTTTCCAAGAACCAAAGATCAAGCTATTGCTTTAGATAAATTTTTATCAGGAATAGGCAAAAAAGTAGATGCAGCAATAGAGCTAGATGTATCCGATGAGGATATTGTAAAAAGAATTGTAAAAAGAGTTGTATGTTCAAATAAAAGCTGTGGTGAGTCATATAATACTGAATTTAAACCATCAAAGGTTGAAGGAATTTGTGATAAATGTGGATCAGCATTAATAAAAAGAGCAGATGATAATGAAGAAACTGTTATGCAGAGATTAAATGTATATCATGAGACATCAAAAGAATTGCTAGAATACTACAAAAATACAGGGGTACTATATACAGTACATCCAGATATATATTCAAAAACAGTATTAGAAGATAATGTTTCTGAAGTAGAAGAATATTTAAAAAATAAATAATAAATAAGGAAGTAATAAAAGTGATAACAATAAAATCTAAAAGTGAAATTGAATTAATGAAAGAAGCATGCAAATTAACAGGACTTTTATATGAAGAATTAGAAAAACATATAAAACCTGGAATTTCCACATATGAATTAGATAAAATAGCAGAAAAATTTATGAGAGAACATGGAGCAAGTCCAGCTCAAAAAGGCTATAATCCAGGGATAAAAGGTGTACCACCATTTCCATGCTCTATATGTGCTTCTGTAAATGATGAAGTAATACATGGAATTCCATCCAAAAGAGCAATATTAAAAGAAGGGGATATATTAAGTATAGATACAGTAGTATATAAGAATGGATTCAATGGAGATGCTGCTAGAACCTTTATTGTAGGAAAATCAAAAAGTAAAGAAGATGAAAGACTACTTGAAATAACTAAGCAAGCATTTTTTGAAGGAATAAAATATGCTGTTAAAGGAAATAGAGTTGGAGATATAAGTCATGCAATAGGACAATTTGTAGAAAAAAATGGTTACTCAGTTGTAAGAGAATTTCAAGGTCATGGAATAGGAAGGCAGATGCATGAAGATCCTGGAATACCAAATTATGGAAAAGCAGGAAAAGGTGCAAGACTAGAACCTGGTATGACATTAGCTATAGAACCAATGGTAATTATGGGAAAGCCAGATATTTTGGAATTAGATGATGGTTGGACAATAATTACAGAAGATGGGACACCGGCAGCACATTATGAAAATACAATTTTAATTACAGAAAAAGAGCCGGAAATATTGACATTATTGTAAAAATATTATATACTATAAAAGCTATTGTTCAAATTAGCAATATTATATTATAAGAAAGAAAAATGGAGGTAGAAATGGCAAAAGAGGATGTTATTGAAGTAGAAGGAACTGTTGTAGAAACATTACCAAATACTAATTTCAAAGTTGAACTTGAAAACGGACATCAAATTCTAGCACATATTTCTGGAAAATTAAGAATGAACTACATAAAAATTCTTCCAGGAGATAAAGTAAAAGTTGAACTTTCACCATATGATTTAACAAGAGGAAGAATTACATGGAGAGCAAAATAAATTAAGAATATCTGATTGATACCCAACAATCAATTAATATATCAATAATAATGTTTAGGGAGGTGTTAAAATATGAAAGTAAGACCATCAGTAAAACCAATTTGTGAAAAATGCAAAGTTATCAAAAGAAAAGGTAAAATAAGAGTGATTTGTGAAAATCCTAAACATAAACAAAGACAAGGATAGTATACAAATTAAGGTATTCACACAAATCTAGAAAAGCGGCTGAATATTAGATTTGTGTTAATATATATAGTTTTATAAATATTAAAGACTAATATAAATTAAAATCCGATTAATTTATAATTAGTGCATTTCACCTTTAATATTAATTAAAACAACAAAAAATACAACAATAAAAATAATATTTATAAAAATTTTGGAGGTGCAAAAATAATGGCTCGTATATCAGGAGTAGATTTACCTAGAGAAAAAAGAATAGAAATAGGATTAACATATATTTATGGAATAGGTTTATCAAGTTCTCAAAAAATATTAGCAAAAGCTGGTGTAAATCCAGATATTAGAGTAAAAGATTTAACAGATGATCAAGAAAAAGCAATAAGAAGTGCTATGGAAGGTTATGTTGTTGAAGGAGACTTACGTAGAGAAGTTGCTCTAAATATCAAAAGACTTACAGAAATAGGATGCTATAGAGGATTAAGACATAGAAGAGGTCTTCCAGTAAGAGGACAAAGAACAAAAACTAATGCTCGTACAAGAAAAGGACCTAGAAAATTAGTTAGTAAAAGTAAGAAATAATTAAGGAGGTAAAACATAAATGGCTACAAAAAATGTAACAAAAAAAGTAACTAGAAGAAGAGACAGAAAAAATATCGAAAAAGGTATGGCTCATATTCATTCTAGTTTTAATAATACAATAGTTACACTTACAGATGTTCAAGGTAATGTTTTATCTTGGGCAAGTGCTGGTGAATTAGGATTTAAAGGATCTAGAAAAAGTACTCCATTTGCAGCTAGTGAAGCAGCAGAAACAGCAGCAAAAGCAGCTATGGAGCATGGATTAAAAACAGTAGAAGTATTTGTAAAAGGACCAGGTTCTGGTCGTGAAGCTGCTATAAGATCATTACAAGCAGCAGGGTTAGAAATTAGCAGTATAAAAGATGTAACACCAATACCACACAATGGTTGCAGACCACCAAAAAGACGTCGTGTATAATTAAATATAATAAGGAAGGTGAAATAAAAAATGGCAAGATATAAAGATGAGCAATGTCGTATTTGCCGTAGAGAAGGACAAAAGTTATTCTTAAAAGGTTCAAGATGTTATTCTGATAAATGCAGTATTTCAAGAAGAAATTATGCACCAGGACAAAATGGACAAAAAAAGAAGAAACTTTCTGAATATGGTACTCAATTAAGAGAAAAACAAAAAACAAAAGCTTTTTATGGTGTAGGAGAAAAACAATTTAGAAAATATTTCCAAATGGCTTCTAGTAGTAGAGGAAAAACTGGTGAAGTTTTACTTCAAATATTAGAAAGCAGATTAGACAATGTAGTATATAGATTAGGATTTGCAAGTTCAAGAGCTCAAGCTAGAATGCAAGTTACACATGGTGCATTTGAAGTAAATGGACAAAAAGTTGATATACCATCATATTTAGTAAAACCAGGAGATATAGTTGCTGTAAGAGAAATCAGAAAAGATAATGGTGCTATTAAAATGAGTTTAGAAGAAAATGCTTCAAGACCAGTTCCAGCTTGGTTAGAAAAGGATAGCGAAAAATTAAGTGGTAAAGTATTATCAGTAGTTGCAAGAGAAGAAATCGACTTACCAGTAGAAGAACATTTAATAGTAGAGCTTTACTCAAAATAATAATTTTAGTAAATAAAGTGCTATATTTATTAATTATATTGGAATTTATTTTAAAGTGTAGAAATAAAATCTCACTTCTTATATTAGGAGGTAAAAATGATAGAATTTGAAAAGCCAAATATTAAATGCTTAGAGATAGATAATGACAATAATTATGCTAAATTTGTTTGTGAGCCATTAGAACGTGGATATGGCATAACTATAGGAAATTCATTAAGAAGAATATTACTTTCTTCATTACCAGGTAGTGCAATAACTGGTGTTAAAATTGAAGGGGTACAACATGAATTTTCTACAATACCAAACGTAGTAGAAGATGTACCAGAGATAATAGTTAATCTAAAAAATGTAAGATTAAAATTAGATAAAAATGAAGAAAAAACTCTAAGAATTAACTTTAAGGGAGAAGGAGAAGTTAAAGCAGGTGATATAATCACAGATGGAACAGTAGAAATATTAAATCCAGATTTACATATAGCAACTGTTTCAGAAGGTGGTTCATTAGTAATGGAATTAGTAGCAGATATGGGTAGAGGATATAATACTGCTGAGAAAAACAAAAAAGATGATCAACCTTTAGGCTTACTTCCAATAGATTCTATCTACACACCAGTAAAAAAAGTTAATTACTCAGTAGAAAACACAAGAGTTGGACAAATGGTTGATTATGACAAATTAACAATAGAAGTTTGGACAGATGGAAGTTTAAAACCATATGAAGCATTAAGTCTAGCTGCAAAAGTAATGACAGGACATTTAGAATTATTTATAGATTTATCAGAAGCTACTAAGAACACAAAAGTAATGGTAGAAAAAGAAGAATCTAAAAAAGAAAAAGTATTAGAAATGTCAATAGAAGATTTAGAGTTATCTGTAAGATCATTCAACTGCTTAAAGAGAGCAAATATTGCAACAGTTGAAGACTTAGCAAATAAAACTGAATCAGATATGATGAAAGTTAGAAATTTAGGTAAAAAGTCTTTGGATGAGGTAACAAACAAGTTACATGCATTAGGATTAGACTTTGCTAGAGAAGATGATTAAAAAAAGGAGGACTTGTTAAAGTGGCTATAAATAGAAAATTGGGAAAAACAACAGATATAAGATTAGCAATGCTTAAAACTCAAGTAACAGATTTATTATTACATGGTCAAATTGAAACTACTGTAGCAAGAGCTAAAGAAGTTAGACCTATAGCAGAAAAACTAATTGCTTTAGCAATTAGAGAAAAAGATAACTTTGAAGAAGTAGATAGCAAAGTAGTTAAAGCTAAATTAGATAGTAATGGTAATAAAGTTACTGAATTAGTAAAAAGCAAAAATGGAAATGAATATTTAAAAGTAGTTAAAGAAGAAACTACAGAAAAAAGACAAAAAGATATGCCTTCAAGATTAAATGCTAGAAGAACAATGATAAGAAATCTAAACAAAGTAAAAGATTCAGAAGGAAATTCTATAGATTTAACTGCAAAATTATTTAATGAAATAGCTCCAAAATATGTTGGTAGACAAGGTGGTTATACTCGTATAATCAGAAAAGGACAACGTAGAGGAGATGCAGCAGAGGTTGCTATATTAAAATTAGTTTAATATAATTTCGGATATGTATAAATAGTTAGGGGGATAATTGCTAACGCAATTTCTACCTAACTATTTTTTTTGTTAACGAAACTATATTACTATTTAACTTAAGAGCGCTATTGTCTTTCTATGAAAATTTACTTTTTTCACTAAAACTTCAATAATTCATATAATATAAGGAGGAGGCTATGATATGCTAGATTTTATCTTAAATTGTATATTATGGACATTAGCTTTATATGGATTGCTAGATATATTAAAAATTATCAGAAATAGTTTTGTAAATAAAAGAATCGAATCTAATGGAATCTTTGTAATTGTTGCGGCAAAAAATCAGGAACATCAAATAGAAGGATTTTTGAGGTCTGTTATTTTCAGAATATTATATGGAAAAGAGGAATATTTAAAAAATATTATTGTAACTGATTTAAATTCAATAGATAATACCAAAGAAATATTAGAGAAATTCTCTAATGATTATGAAGAAATAAAAATAATTGACTGGGAAGATTGTAAAAAACAATTGGACAATTTAGAATAATGTTGAATTATGAATTTCTATATGATAAACTACATAATGATATAAATAGCAATAAAATAATATATTACTATTTTCATAATTAATAAAATGTAAATAATTATTTTAATGTAAAACTAGTATGTACTATTTTATGAAAGCTAGTAAGCAAAGAAAAAGCGAGGAATATAACATTGGAAATTAAGGGAGAGCTAAAAGAAATAATATTCCAAAATGATGTTAATGGATATACAATAGGAGTATTAGATACAGATGATGAAGAAATAACCGTTGTAGGATATTTACCATTTATTTCAATAGGAGATAATTTAAAAATAATTGGAAAATATGTTAATCATCAAGATTATGGTAGACAATTTAAAATAGAGACATTTGAAAAAATAATGCCTGAAACTGCTGCAAGTTTAGAGCGATATTTATCAAATGGAATGATAAAAGGGATAGGTCCTGCTATTGCTAAAAGGATAACACAAAAATTTGGAGAAGAAACTCTGCATGTATTAAAATTTGAGCCTAAAAGATTAGCTGAAGTAAGGGGAATAACAAAAGAAAGAGCAATAGAAATATCTGATCAGTTCAATGAAAATTGGGAATTATGGCAAATTGTTGGTTTTTTAGAAAAGTTTGGTATAGGGGTGCAAAATGCCCAAAATGTATATAAAACTTTAGGGGTTAATGCTATAGAAGAAATTGAAGCAAATCCATATGTATTAATAGATGTAGCAAACAATGTAGACTTTAAATTAATAGATAAAATGGCAATGAATTTAGGTTTCGAATATAACAATGAAAAAAGAATAAAAAGTGGAATAAAATATGCAATTTCTAAAGCAACGTATAATGGACATTGTACAGTATTAGAGGATGAATTATACAACTATATTAGATTATTATTAGGTGTACAAAATGAAGAAATAGAAGACTCAATGATAGCATTAAAAGCCAAAGGAGATATCATAATAGAAGAGCGTGAAGATAATAATTGGGTTTATTTAGAAGGTTATTATAAAGCCGAAGAAAACATCGCACAAAAATTAATGACGTTAGATAAAGCGAGAAATATAAAGAAAATATCAGATTTTGGGAATGAATTAAAAAAAGTAGAAGAAAAAACTAATCTAATATTATCAGACAAGCAAAGGGAAGCTATAGAAGCTGTAAATGACAATAATGTATGTATAATTACAGGTGGACCGGGAACTGGTAAAACAACGATTATAAAAGTTATATTAGAGCTATATAAATCTAAAAAGAAAAAAACAGTACTATGTGCTCCAACAGGAAGAGCTGCAAAAAGAATGACAGAAACTACAGGAGAAGAAGCTAAAACACTACATAGATTATTAGAAATAGGAAAGATAGAAGAAGAAAGTACAAGTAAGTATAACGATTATGATATAGCACCAATAGATGCAGATGTTATAATTGTTGATGAAATGTCAATGGTTGATTTATTTTTAATGAATTATTTAGTAAAAGCAGTATATCAAGGAACAAAATTGGTATTAGTAGGAGATGTAGACCAGCTACCATCTGTGGGTCCGGGAAATGTATTAGCAGATTTAATTAATTCAGAAAAAGTTAAAACAATAGTATTAAATAAAATTTTTAGACAAGCTGCAAAAAGTAAAATAATTTTAAACTCACATAGAGTAAATAGTGGAAAAAATTTTATAAGACAAGATGAATCCGAAGAAGAGCTAGACAAAGACTTTTTTTATATAAGAGAAAATAATCAAGAAAAAATATTAAATCAAATAATTTCATTATGTAGTGGAAGATTACAGTCATATGGAAATTATGATTTCTTTAAAAGTATTCAAGTAATAACACCAACTAAAAAAGGTATGTTAGGCACAAAAGAGCTAAATAAAGTGCTACAAGACAATCTAAATCCATTACAAGAAGGAGGAATTGAAAGACAAAATTTAGGTGCCAGTTTTAGAACCGGAGATAGAGTAATGCAAATAAAAAATAATTACGATATTTTCTGGGAGAGAGAAAAAGATGAATATGAAACAGGAAATGGAGTTTTTAACGGAGAATTTGGCACTATACTAAAATTAGATGATGTAGAGAAAAGAGTTAAAATAAAATTCGATGATGAAAAATATGCATGGTATCAGTATTCAGAGCTAGATCAAATAGAGCATGCATATGCAATAACAGTGCATAAAGCACAAGGAAGTGAATTTGATGTTGTAATTATGCCAATAGTACAAGCAGCACCAATGTTACTCACAAGAAATTTATTATATACTGGAATGACTAGAGCAAAGAAAATGCTTATAATAGTTGGAAATGCTAATGTTATTGAATTTATGATAAATAATGCAGATAATAAAAAGAGAAATACGGGGTTGGAGTATAAGTTAAAAAATATTTAATAATATAAATAGTTAGTTTATGTTAAATGAATAAAAAAACAAACTATCTACTTGTTAAAAATAAAAAATTGGGGGCAATTTGAAGGAGGTTTTATGAAAAAGAATCTAATTGAAAGTGCTCTCAATTTAATTTTTCCGCCGGCATGTGGTTTTTGTGGGGAGGTAACAGACTCATATTTATGTAAGTATTGTTCAAATTATTTAAAAACAAGGCAACTAAATAAAATAAGTATGTATGAAAATAAATTTTTTACAAAACATTTATGGTTATTTGAGTATAAAGATGAAGTAAGAGAAAAAATTATAGAATATAAATTTAACGATAAGTCATATTTATACAGAACATTTGCTCAAATCATTTTAACAGATGAATTTGTATGTAATTATATACAAGAATTTGATATGATTATTCCAGTACCAATTCATAAAAAAAGGAACAAATCACGTGGATATAATCAAAGTGAATTAATTGCAAAAGAAATAGCAAGAAAATTAAAAAATATAGAGCTAAGAACAGATATAATTGAAAAAGTTAAAAATATAAAACCACAAAGTACATTAACAAAAGAGCAACGTATAGAAAATGTTAATGATGCTTATAACTTAATAAAGTCTAATAATGATAATTTAGAAAACAAAAAATTATTATTATTAGATGATGTGTATACAACAGGGAGTACGGTAAATGAATGTGCAAGAATGTTATATAATTTAAATTGCAAACAGATAGGAGTAATGACACTGTCCAAAGATTAAAGTTTTATTTAGAGGAAATAGCAATTCAATATGATTTGCAAAACTATTAGTATAACATTGACAAAAACAAACAAAAGTTCTATAATAAAGACGGTGATTTTATGGATAGACAAATATTACATGTTGATGTAAATAACGCATTTTTAAGTTGGTCTGCAGTAGACATGCTAAAAAATGGAGCAACAATAGACATAAGAGAAATACCAGCCGTAATAGGAGGGGATGAATCACGAAGGGCAGGAATAGTACTTGCCAAAAGTATGAAAGCAAAAGAATGTGGCATATCAACAGGAGAAACATTATATCAAGCACGATTAAAATGCAAAAATCTTATAGTATATCCACCTTTAAATTATAGTAAATATAAAGAATATTCAAATAAATTATACAATTTATTATTAGACTATACAGATAAAATAGAGCGATATAGCATAGACGAATGTTTTCTGGATATGACAGAATATTTAATGAGTGATACATTATTAAACAAGGCAATTGAAATAAATAAAAGAGCTAAAAAAGAGCTAGGTTTTACAGTAAATGTAGGAGTGGCAAACAATAAGTTGTTAGCAAAAATGGCATCAGACTTTACAAAACCAGATAGAGTTCACACACTATACAAAAATGAGATTCCAACAAAAATGTGGAACTTACCAGTAAAAGAGCTATTTATGCTAGGTAGAAAAACAGTACCAAAGTTATATAATATGGGAATAAAAACAATAGGAGATTTAGCAAAAACAGATAAAAATAAATTAATAAAATTATTTGGAAAACATGGAAAACTCATGTGGGAATATGCAAATGGAATAGATAATTCGGAAGTAGTATATATAAAAGAACAACCAAAATGTGTCGGAAATTCAGTTACTTTACCAGCAGATATAAATAATAATGAAAAATTAGAAGAAGTATTACTTGCCTTATCAGAACAAGTAACAATGAGATTAAGAAAATATGACCTATTAGCCAGAACAGTAAATATCCAATTAAGAACAAAAGATTTTAATGAATATTCTCATCAAGGAAAATTAGATTTTGCAACATCAAGTACAAAAGAGGTATATACAAAAGCCAAAAAATTATTTGAAGAAATGTATAAGAAGCGGAGAGCCAATAAGATTAATAGGATTAAGGCTAGATAATCTAGTTAATAGTGATGAAGTACAGTTATCATTATTTGAAAATAAAGGAAGTGAGAAACAAAAAAAATTAGATAAAATAGTAGATTCTATTAATGAAAAATATGGAAAAAATAGTATAACAAGAGCCGGAAAACTAAATGTAGAAAAAATTGTAAAATTAAAAGATGAATAAAGTTAAAAACAAAAATAATTAAAACTATTTACAGAAATAAATAATCCTAATATAATAATATCGAAAGGAAAGTGAAAAAAATGCAGAAAAAAAGAGATGATTATATAGGATGGGATTCATACTTTATGGGAATAGCAATGCTATCAGCTCAAAGGAGTAAAGATCCAAATACACAAGTAGGAGCATGTATAGTAAGCAAAGATAACAAAATATTATCAGTAGGGTACAATGGAGCACCAAATGGATATAATGATAAAGATATGCCATGGGATAGAGAAGGTGATTTTTTACATACAAAATATGCATATGTGTGTCATGCAGAATTAAATGCAATATTAAATAATAAAGGTTCAGTATTAGAAGGTGCAAGAATATATGTTGATTTATTCCCGTGTAACGAATGTGCAAAAGCAATAATACAATGTGGAATAAAAGAAATAATATATAAATCTGACAAATATAATGGAACAGAAGGAAATATAGTATCTAAAAAAATGTTAGATTATTGTGGTGTAAATTATAGAAAATACGAAGAAAGTAATATTGAAATAAAATTAGATTTATGAAAGATAAAGGTAGGAGATATATGGAAATAAAGGAATTAGAAAAAGAAATAGAATCAATAAAAGCCAGAAACAAAAGAGTAGAATTAGATAAATCATGGGAAACAAGCTGGACAAGAAGGTTATGTATCGCAGTATTAACATATATAGTAGTAATATTATATACATATGCTACACAAAAAATAAATAATATATTTTTAAGCTCTTTAGTACCAGTAATAGGTTTTACAATATCAACATTATCATTAAAATTTATAAGAAAAATATGGGAGAAAAGAATTAATAATTAAATATGATATAAAAATAATTTTGTAGGAGGTACTATGAATAAAGGAGATATCTTAAAAAAAGTTGACCATACATTACTAAAACAAGATTCAACATGGAATGAAATAAAAATAATATGTGATGATGCAATTAAATATAATACAGCATCTGTATGTATACCACCTTCATTTGTAAAACAAGCAAAAGAATATGTTTCAAACAAAATGAAAATATGTACAGTTATAGGATTTCCTAATGGTTATAATACTACAGAAGTAAAGGTTTTTGAAACACAAGATGCAATAAAAAATGGTGCAGATGAAATAGATATGGTAATAAATATAGGAAAATTAAAAGAGAAAAAATATGATGAGATTTTATTAGAAATAAACAAAATAAAAGAAGCATGTAATGGAAAGATATTAAAAGTAATAATTGAAACATGTCTTTTAACAGAAGAAGAAAAAATAAAAATGTGCGAAATAGTTTCTAAATCAAATGCAGATTTTATAAAAACATCAACAGGATTTTCAAAATCAGGAGCAACTATAGAAGATATAAAAGTATTTAAAAATAATATTGAAGGAAAAGGAATAAAAGCAGCTGGAGGAATTTCATCTCTTGAAGATGCACAGGAATTTTTGAATAATGGAGCATCAAGGCTTGGAACTAGTAAATTAGTAAAATTAGCAAAAGAGCAAATCTAACAATAATCCAGTATTTATATACTTCAAAAAATTGTTATGAGTTGATTATAATAGCATACAATAATTTACATAAACACATTGACAAATATTTATAAAAATGTTAATATATACAATATATTAAGAGTATGCCTAAGGTTTTCTGAGCGGCATAGAATAACAATAGTTATTTACACAGAAGTGAGATAATATGTCTTACAGAGGAGTCTTAATAAATTTTTATAGTATAGTAAGTATTATAAAAATAAAAGAATCCTCTGTAAGACTTTTATTTTTATACTTACGAAGAAAGGGGATAATATATGAAATATTTTAAAAAATTATTAGGAGATAGAATTTATTTATCACCAAGAAATACAGAAGATTACGAATTATTTACAGAATGGTTAAATGACTTTGAAACAACAGATTATATAGGACAAAGTGGAAAATTAATGTCTTTGGAAGGAGAAAAAGAATATTTAGAAAAAAATAATAATCCAATAGCTACATTTGCAATAGTAACATTAGATTCTGATAAGATGATAGGAACAGTATCCTTAGAAAATGTTGATTCAATTAATAGAACTGCAACATTAGGAATATTTATAGGAGATAAAGATTATAGAAGCAAAGGATATGGGACAGAGGCTATAAGATTGCTTTTAGAATATGGTTTTAAATATATGAACTTAAATAACATAAAATTAGACCTAATGGCATTTAATGAAAGAGCACTAAAATGCTATAAAAAATGTGGATTTAAAGAATACGGAAGAAGAAGAAAATGTAAATTTATTAATGGAAAATATTATGATTCAATTTCTATGGATATTCTTGCAGAGGAGTTTGAAGGAGATTATATAAGAAATAAAAATCAATAAAAACATAAAATGATAAAGAAGGTGATATAAGTGGAATTTAAAAAGTATGAGAATCCAAAAGAATTCGTTGAAGAAAATGAAAAATCAATATTAGAGAAAGAATGGTTAAATAATTTAATGGTTGGAAATTGTAAAGATGCAGTAGAACTAGGAATTGATGAAAATTGGCTTTTAGCAAGAGTAACTAATAATGGAAAAACTGAGCTAATAATGCTTCTAAGAAGACCATGGAAATTGTTATTATATAGTCCAACTGATAATAAATCAGATGAATTATATAAATTTGCAGCCGAAGAAGTTTATAAAGTAGATAAAAATATTCCTGGTGTAAATGCTGAGAATACTATTGGTAAAAAATTTGCAGATTTTTATTGTAAAGTAGCTAACAAAAAATATAAACTACATTTATCAATGAGGATATTATTACTGGAAAGACTTGCAAATCCTATGCTAAGAGATGATGTTGTTTTTAGGAAGGCTGATTTTAAAGATAAAGAAATATTGAAAGAATTTACCAAAGAGTTTCATAAAGAAGCATTGCATGAAGAAAAAAGTAATGAAGAGCTAGAAGAAAACTTTTATAAAAACTTAGAAAAAGGATATTATATTTTGGAAAAAGATGGAAAGATTGTTTCTCAAACAGTTTCTACTAGAAAACTTGAAAAAGGAAAATCTGTAAGTGGAGTTTTTACTACAAAAGAAGAGCGAGGCAAAGGATATGCGTATAATCTGGTTTATAGAGTTTCAAAAGAATTTTTAGACAATGGTGCTGAATATTGTGTATTATTTACAGACGATACTAATCCAATAAGCAACCATGTTTATGAAAAGATTGGCTATGAAAGAAAAGTTGATTGTAGTGAGATTAATTTTGAGTAAAAGTTATAAATTATTAAAAAAGTAATGCTAAAGTACTTGACAAAACGCTGTAAAAGGTGTAAAGTATATAAGCATTACATTTTTTATGTATATGCATAGAAAAAAAGATTCTTAAAATGTTAAAATTTTAAGAAAGGAAGCGGAAAATAAACTATGGAAGAAAAGATAAAAATAAGTATACTATGTCAAATATATGGCAAATTACTAACAGAAAAACAATATCAAATATTAGATGACTACTACAACAACGATTTATCACTTTCAGAAATAGCAGAAAACAACAACATAACAAGACAAGCAGTAAATGATGTAATAAATAAAGGAAAAAACAAACTAATAGAAATAGAAGAAAAGTTATTATTGATGGAAAAAATATTAGATCAAGAAAAAGTGATAGAAAATATAATAAAAAATTTAGAAGAATTTGAAAACAAAACATTAAAAAAATCACAGATAGAAAAAGTAAAAAAACAGCTAAAACAATTATTATAAAAGATAGGAGGACTTCAAATGGCATTTGAGGGATTATCTTCAAAATTTCAAAATATAGCTAGAAAATTTAAAGGTAAAGCACGTATAACAGAATCTGACTTAAAAGAGATGTTAAGAGAAGTAAAATTAGCATTACTAGAGGCAGATGTTAATTATAAAATAGTAAAAGAATTTATTGCAACAATACAAGAAAAAGCACTAGGTCAAGATGTATTAAAATCATTAACACCAGGGCAACAAGTTATAAAAATAGTAAAAGACGAGCTTGTAGAATTATTGGGTGGAACAGATGCAAGAATCAATATATCACCAAATCCACCAACAATAATAATGATGGTAGGTCTACAAGGTTCTGGTAAAACAACAACAGCCGGAAAACTTGCAAACATATTAAGAAAAGATGGAAAAAAGCCATTACTAGTAGCATGTGATGTATACAGACCAGCAGCTATAAAACAATTACAAGTAATAGGAGCACAATTAAACATACCAGTATATGCAAATGAAAATTCAAAAGATGTAGTAAAAATATCAAAACAAGCGATAGAACAAGCAATAAGCAAACTAAATGATGTAATAATAATAGATACAGCAGGTAGACTTCAAATAGACGAAGTGCTAATGGATGAGCTTAAGAACTTAAAATCAGCAGTAAAGCCACACGAAATACTATTAGTAGTAGATAGTATGACAGGTCAAGAAGCAGTAAATGTTGCAGAAAGCTTTAAAGATGCAGTTGGAATAGACGGTATAGTACTTACAAAATTAGATGGAGACACTCGTGGTGGTGCAGCATTATCTGTAAAAAAAGTAACAGGAAGACCAATAAAATATATAGCAACTGGTGAAAAAATGAATGACATAGAGCAGTTCCACCCAGATAGAATGGCATCAAGAATATTAGGAATGGGCGATGTACTTTCAATAATAGAAAAAGCAGAAGAAGCAATAACAGAAGAAGAAGCTGAAAAATTAGAAGCTCAACTTAGAAAAAATAAATTCGACTTAGATGACTATTTAGTACAATTAAGACAAATAAAGAAAATGGGATCTTTTTCATCTATATTAAAAATGATACCAGGATTAGGAAGCAAAATGAATGACATTAAAGTAGATGACAAAGAATTTATTAGAATAGAATCAATGATTTGTTCAATGACAAAAGAAGAAAGAAAAAATCCAAAACTAATAAATGGACAAAGAAGACTAAGAATAGCAAAAGGTAGTGGAACAACAGTAGAACAATTGAACAAATTCATGAAATCATTTGAAATGACTCAAAAGATGATGAAACAAATGAAATCAGAAAAAGGAATGCGAAAAATGATGAAAAATATGAAAGGCTTAGACCCAGAAGCATTCAAAGATATGAAACTTTAAGGAGGTGAAAAAGAAAGATGGTAAAAATAAGATTACAAAGACAAGGTGCTAAAAAAGCTCCATTCTATCATATAGTAGTTGCAGATTCTAGATCTCCAAGAGATGGAAAAATAATCGAAAAAATTGGAACATACAATCCAATGACAGATCCAGCAACAATAGTATTAGACAAAGAAAAAGTTGCTACATGGATTAAAAATGGTGCAAAACCAACAGATACAGTAAAAGCTTTAATCGAAAAAGCTAACTAATTTTAAGCCTTGAAAGGGGTAAAAATTATGAAAGAAATATTAGAACTTATAATTACTAACCTAGTTGACAACAAAGAAGAAATATCAATAGAAGAAACTGTTGCTGATAACAACATAGATTATAAAGTAAAAGTTTCTAAAGATGATATGGGAAAAGTTATTGGAAAACAAGGAAGAGTAGCAAGATCAATAAGAACTGTTATGAAATCTGTATCAGCCAAAGAAGGCAAAAAAGTAAATATAGAATTCGTAGATTAAGAGGTAAAAATGCAAGAATATTTTGAAATAGGTCAAATAGTAAATACATTCGGAATAAAGGGATTTGTAAAAGTAAAACCTTTTACTGATGATTTAGAAAGATTTGAAGAACTAAAATCAATATTAGTTGTAAAAAACAAAAATATGTTTGAAATGAAAATAGAAGAAGTAAAATATCAAAAAGGTATGGTACTTCTAAAATTAGAAGGCATTGAAGATATGACTATGGCAGAAAAATATAAAGGTTGCTATATAAAAATTCATAGAAAAGATGCCCGTGAGCTTGAAGAAGGAACATATTTTATTGCAGATATATTAGGCTCAGATGTCTACACAGACACAGGTGATTATTTAGGTAAGGTAGATGATATCTATAACGCTGGAGCACAAGATATATATGTTGTAAAAGATGACCTTGGAAAGCAAATACTTTTACCATCAATCAAAGAAGTTATATTAGATATTGATATAGAAAAACAAAAAGTAATAGTTCATTTATTAAAAGGTTTAATATAATAAATGGAGGAAAAAATGAAATTTGATGTTTTAACACTTTTTCCAGAAATGTTTGATTCACTAAATCAAAGTATTTTAGGAAGAGCAATTGAAAAAGATTTAATAAATATCAATTTAATAAATATTAGAGATTTTTCAAAAGATAAGCATAAAAAAGTAGATGATACTCCATATGGTGGTGGGGCAGGAATGGTCATAAGACCGGATGTTGTATATGATGCATATACATCTATAAAAGATGAAAATGCCAAAGTTATTTATATGTCTCCACAAGGAACAGTATTAAACCAACAAAAAGTAAAAAGCTTAAGTAAAGAGCAGCACTTAATTTTATTATGTGGACATTATGAGGGAATAGATCAGAGAGTTTTAGATGAAATTGTAGATGAAGAAATTTCTATAGGTGATTATGTTTTAACAGGAGGTGAAATACCAGCAATGGTATTAATAGATTCTGTTAGCAGATATATAGAAGGTGTAATTAGCAATGAATCTACTGAAGAAGAATCATTCTCAAATAATTTATTAGAATATCCACAATATACAAGGCCAGAAGTATTTAATAACATGCAAGTACCAGAAATTTTAAAATCTGGGCATCATGAAAATATAAGAAAATGGAGAAGAGCTGAATCTTTAAAAAATACATATAAAAAAAGACCAGAGCTTTTACAAAATGTGACTTTATCTGATGAAGATAAAAAAATATTAGATATTATAGATAAGCAAAATCAATAAAATTTATTTTATATTGATAAATTAAAATCTATAAAAAAATCTATAAAATTTAGGAAATATTAAAATTTTAGGTAAAGGGATAAATAAGTCCCATAAAAATAAGGAAAGGAGAATATCGATGGATATCATAAAATCAATTGAACATGAGCAAATGAAAAATTCAATTCCAGACCTTAAAGTTGGTGATACAATAAGAGTACATCAAAGAATTAAGGAAGGTAACAGAGAAAGAATCCAAGTATTCGAAGGAATAATAATTAAAAAACAAGGTGGAGGATTAAATGCAACATTTACAGTAAGAAGAGTTGCTTACGGATGTGGAGTTGAAAAAACATTCTTAATTCACTCACCAATGGTAGAAAAAATAGAAGTAGTAAGAGTAGGTAAAGCAAGAAGAGCTAAATTATACTACTTAAGAGATAGAATAGGAAAAGCTGCTAAAACTAAGGAAGATATAGGAGCAAGAATTGAAACTAAAGAAATAGTTATCAAAGGTGCTGAAGTAGAAGAAACTCCAGTAACTGAAGAAGTTCCAGTAGTAGAAGAAGTTCCAACAGCAGCAGAAGTTATAGCTAAAGAAGTTAACCCAACAGAAACAGCTAAAGTAGATGAAGCTACTGAAGCAAAAGCTGAAGAAGTTGTAGCAGTAGAATCTAAAGCAGAAGAAGCTAAAGTTGAAGAAGCTCCAGCAACAGCTGAAGAAACTAAAACAGAAGAAGCTCCAAAAGCTGAATAATTAAAGTTTTATACACCATCAAATATAATTTTTATATTTAATGGTGTATTTGTTTTTATTCACAAATAAAAAATGCACATTTGGGACGTTAAAAATGAGTATAAGATAATAAAAAATGCAAAATTTGGTACAGCAAAATATCAAGATTGTTGAAGAAAAATTATTCACAAAAAATGAAATATTAAATTAAAGTAATTTCTTTAATAAAAAAATATCACAGTAAACATTTTTTGAGAAAAATCAAAATAATTAAAATCCAAAAGTAGACTTAATTAAATAAAAAGAAGAGATATAGGTGTCTATATCACCTTTTTACATACCTAATTTAATATTATCTGCCTCTTCCTGAGTTATATACCCATATTTCACCATAGACCTAATAACCTTAGATTGTCTATTTTTACATAAATCCATATTAACAGTAGGAGCGTAAACACTAGGAGCATTAGGAATACCAGCGAGCATTGTCGATTCATCTAATGTTAAATCTTTTGGCTCTTTATTTAAATAACCATTTGAAGCATCTTTAATACCATAATATCCATTTCCATAATAAATAGTATTAACATATAATTCAAAAATTTCATCCTTAGAGTAATTTTTTTCTAAGTGATAACTTAAAATGAGTTCAGCAACTTTTCTAGAAATATCCTCTTTTTCTGTCATAAAATATAAATTTTTAGCAACCTGTTGTGTAATTGTACTACCACCTTCAACAGCTTCTTTAGCCTTTATATTAGAAAATATAGCTCTACCAATAGATATAATATCAATAGCTCCATGCTCTTTAAAACGATGATCCTCAACAGCAATAGTAGCATTTATTAAATCGTTTGGAAGTTCAGAAATACTAACAAAATTTTCATCATTTTGTATTTCAGAAACTTTTTCAGATAAGGAAATTTGACTAATTGCAGAATTATATAAATTATATCCTTTAAAAAAGATTATAAGCCCAATAAGTAAGATTGCAATAATTATAAAAAAAATAATTTTTTTGACTAAATTCATATATATTATACCTTTCAAATTTATTAATTAAATTATATATATATAATTTAATATTTTCAAGATGATAAATAGATAAATATTCATCTGTTTAATGTTAGAGTTTTTATTATTTAAATACAACAAAAACCCCGGTAAAATACCAGGGCTTTGTTTCTCCGTTTTTTTAGTGAAGGTTATTTTTTTCTTTTTTTATTTCCAGGAATAAATTCAACAACCCAAGCTGGATAATTTTCATATTCTTCAGCTTTATATTCCTTATCCGGAATAAAAATGAAGTAAACCTTGAACCTTCCAGAAAGAGTTACTTTGTAAGTATCATCTGGAAGGGGATTAGGAACTTCGGGAAAATCTGCAAACAGATTTTTTTCTGAAGCAGTTAATTCCTCACCCTCTTTCTTAAGGAGTTCTTCGAGCGTAATAGGTAACAGACCTCTAACTACATCGAGAACTTCAAGTGCTGTGTCTTTGTTTAGTCTGGGCATAATACCTCCTCCCACAATTGTGGTAATCAAATAACGGTTGCGTATGATATATCTGGTTGATACATTGACCAAATATGTAAACATAATACAGCATTTTACATAAAATGTCAATATAAATTCATAAAATAATTAAATTGTTATTTTTGCTCCGTCCCCAAAATAAATATTGAAAATCTCTGCATAAGATGATAAAATGTCAAAAAATAAAGATTTATGGAGGAAGTTTAATGTCAAAATTTGTTCATTTACATGTTCACAGCGAATTTAGTTTATTAGATGGAGCAAACAGAATAAAAGATTTACCAGTAAGAGCAAAAGAGTTAGGTATGGATTCAATAGCAATAACAGACCACGGTGTAATGTTTGGTGTAATTGACTTTTACAAAGCATGTAAAGCAAATGGGGTAAAGCCAATTATTGGATGTGAAGTATATGTTGCTCCAAGAACAAGATTTGACAAAGAGCCAAATATAGATAACAAATATAATCATTTAATATTACTTGCCAAAAATAACAATGGCTATAAAAATCTATCAAAATTAGTTTCATTAGGATTTATAGATGGATATTATTATAAACCAAGAATAGATAAAGAGATATTAGAAGAATATCATGAAGATCTAATATGTTGTAGTGCATGTTTAGCAGGAGAAGTAGCACAAGCAATATTGAAGGATGATATGCAAAAAGCAGAAGAAACAGCAATGTGGTTTAAAAATTTATTTGGAGAAGACTATTATTTAGAAGTACAAGCAAATTCACTAAGAGAGCAAGCACTAGTAAATCAAAAATTAATTACATTAGCAAGAAAATTAGATATACCACTAATAGCAACAAATGATGCTCACTATCTAAAAAAAGAAGACTATTATAATCATGAAGTTTTATTATGTGTACAAACAGGAAAAAGAATGACAGATGAAGATAGAATGTCTTTTTCGACAAATGATTTTTATATAAAATCACCAGAAGAAATGGAAGAATATTTTTCAAATATTCCAGAAGTATTAGAAAATACAGTTAAGATAGCAGAAAAATGTAATGTAGAATTTGAATTTGGAAACACAATACTTCCAAACTATGATGTACCACCAGAATTTGAAACACATTACGATTATTTAAGAAAACTAAGTAGTGATGGAATGAAAAAAAGATATGGAGACAACATTCCACAAGAAATTTTAGATAGAGAGTCATATGAATTATCTGTAATAAAAAAGATGGGATATGTAGATTACTTTCTTATTGTATGGGACTACATAAATTATGCAAAATCACAAGGAATTCCAGTAGGACCAGGGCGTGGATCTGGAGCAGGTTCAATAGTTGCATACTCAATAGGAATTACAGACATAGATCCAATAAAATATAACTTAATTTTCGAAAGATTCTTAAACCCAGAAAGAATAAGCATGCCAGATTTCGACGTCGACTTTTGCTATGAAAGAAGACAAGAAGTAATTGATTATGTTGCAAGAAAATATGGGCATGATCATGTATCACAAATTATAACTTTTGGAACAATGTCTGCAAGAATGGTAATTCGTGATGTTGGAAGAGCTCTAGATGTTCCATATGCTGAAACAGATAAGCTTGCTAAAATGATTCCAAATGAAGTTCACATTACAATAAAAAAAGCACTAGAGCAAAATAAAGAGCTAAATGATTTATATGAAGGCGATGAAGAAATTCGCAAATTATTAGATATAGCAATGGGGCTAGAGGGACTTCCAAGACAAGCATCAACACATGCTTGTGGAATAGTTATAACAAAAGACCCAGTAGATACATATGTTCCATTATATGTTAGAGATAATTTAATTTCAACACAATATATAATGACAACACTAGAAGAGCTAGGGCTATTAAAAATGGACTTTTTAGGACTTAGAACTTTAACTGTTATTCAAGATACAATAAATTTAGTAAAACAAAATAGAGGAATAGACGTAGAATATGACAAAGATATGAATGACCCCAAAGTATATAAGTTATGGCAAGATGGAGATAGCATTGGAATATTCCAGTTTGAAAGCCAAGGTATAACAAACTTTATGAAAAAGCTTAAACCAGATTGCTTAGAAGATATAATAGCTGGAGTTTCATTATATCGCCCAGGTCCAATGGATCAAATTCCAAGATATATAGCAAATAAAAAAGACCCAGAAAATGCTGTATACACACATCCAGCATTAAAACCTATATTAAAAGTAACATATGGTTGTATGGTTTACCAAGAGCAAGTAATGCAAATAGTACGAGAACTTGCAGGATATTCACTAGGTAGAGCTGATTTAGTAAGAAGAGCCATGGGTAAAAAAAAGTTAGATGTAATGGCAAAAGAGCGAGAATATTTTATACATGGACAATTAGATGAAGAAGGAAATGTAATAATACCAGGTTGCGTAAGAAATGGAATTGATGAAGAATCTGCAAATAAAATATTTGATGAAATGGCAGAATTTGCAAAATATGCATTTAATAAATCTCACGCTGCAGCATATGCAGTAGTATCATATAGAACAGCATATTTAAAAGCCTATTATCCAGCAGAATTTATGGCAGCAACACTAAATAGCTTTTTAGGAAATCTAGATAAAGTTCCACTATATATAGACGAATGTAAAAGATTAAACATACAAATTTTAAAACCTGAAATAAATAAAAGTTATACTAAATTCACGGTAGAAGATGGAAAAATAAGATTTGGCCTAGGAAGTATAAAAAACGTAGGTTTAGCAGTATTAGATGCAATAGTAAAAAATAGAGAAGAAAATGGAAAATTTAAAGACTTAGCAGATTTTTGTGAAAGAATGCAAAATGATTCTGTTAATAAAAAGTGCATAGAAAGTTTAATAAAATCTGGAGCAATGGATGAATTTAATCAAACAAGAGCAACTTTACTTGCGTCATTTGAAGATATAGTAGATAGCATAAATACAGCATCAAAACACAGTTTCAAGGGTCAAATTACAATGTTCGATATGGGTGGAGGTAATGAAGAAGATCTAGATAAAATAAAATATAATTATACAGTATTAGAAGAGTACTCCGAAAAAGAGCTATTATCAATGGAAAAAGAAATGTTAGGGCTATATATAACAGGACATCCACTTGAATCAATAAGAACTGAAATAGAAAGTCAAACAAATATAAATACATTAAAAATGATAGAAGCCAAAGAAGAAGAGCTAGAAACAGGAAAAACAATATTAAAAGACGGTCAAAATGTAAAATTTGCAGGAATCATTAGTAGCATAAAAAAGAAATATACTAAAACAAATAAAATAATGGCATTTGTGACAATTGAAGATTTATATGGATCTTGCGAAATAATAGTTTTTGAAAATTGTTATTTAAATTGTTCAGATGTATTAATTGAAGATAATATTGTATTAGTAGAAGGAAGACTAAGTATAAGAGAAGATGAAGATACAAAAATTGTAGCAAGCAGAATAACTAAATTTGGAACTAAAAATTCAAGAGTTTTAGAAATTGATATAACAGATATAACAGAAGAGCAAAAAGAAAAATTAAGAGGTGCAATAAAGTTTTTTGCAGGAGATAGAAATAATATTGCCGTAAAAATTATAAATGGAGATAGCTCTGTAATGTCTGGAGGAATTTTTATAAATGATGAAATTTTAAATGAATTTAGACAAATTGTAGGATATGACAAAATTAAAGTAGAGCAATAAAGTAAAAAAGTTGGAAATTATAATTTCCAACTTTTTTTATTAATTATTTTCATTTTGATTCCAATTTCTTCTTGCTGCTTTTCTTGCTTTTCTGCAATCTGGACATCTTTGTGGTTCATTATCGAAACCTTTTTCAGCATAAAATTGTTGTTCACCTTCTGTAAAAACAAAATCAGTACCACAATCTTTGCATACTAATGTTTTATCTGCCATAGTAGAATACCTCCTTCTTCAAAATATCATTTAAAAATCTTTTGACACATTGAACCTTTAAAAAATTTGAAGGAAATAGTCTACTTAATAATTAAATTTATTTAGCTTTTCAAGCTATGTTTAGTTTAACACAGGAAAGTAATTATTACAAGTGAATTTTAGTTTTTTATGAATAAAAGGTTATTAAAAATATTAATAGTAAAAATGAAAAACCCCAGAGAGAATATCTCTCTGAGGTCAAAGTAGTTCAAACAGGGAAATTGAGGAATCCAAGTTTGAACATTGCCCATGAAAAGACTAAAGCGCCAATCAGGACAACCACTACTGTTACTTTTACAAGTAATCTTAAAAAGTAACGGCACTTTCTTTCAAACATTGTGGGATAATCCCCCTTTCGTGGTGATAAAAATATTATATCATAATTTACATAAAAAATCAAAAAATCACTAAATTCTAAAAATATCATATTATATAATAATCTGACATATTTTGGAGGAATTTATATGAAAAGAATAAAAAAAGGTGATATTGTTTCAAGAAATTCATATAAGAATGATATTTTATTTTATGTGGAAAAAATCATAGAGTCAAAAAAAAGAGGGAAAATAGCAATTTTAAAAGGTGTAACTATAAGAATTGAAGCAGATGCTACAATTGATGACTTAGATTTTCCAAATGAAAATAGGATAAAAGAAAATCTAAGAAAAATAGAAGAAAGAATAGAAAATGTAAATTCTAGAGACAATAGAAAAATAACAAAATATGGAAAAATATTGCATTTAGATGGAGACAGAACTTATAGCGAAAAAACAGAAAAATATTATAAAAAAAGAGGTTTAAATTATATAGTTAGGCATGTAATGGAATTTAGGCAACCAATAGTTGTAAGAAACCTATTACAAAGATACAGACCAGACATATTAGTTATTACTCGGTCATGATGGGATGATAAAAAATGGTAAGAATTATAATGACATAAATAATTATAGAAATTCTAAATATTTTGTAAAATCAGTTAATGAGGCAAGAATGTGGAATTCAAACAATAGTGAACTTATAATTTTTGCAGGAGCATGTCAGAGCTATTATGAAGCATTAATTTCAGCAGGGGCAAATTTTGCATCATCACCTGCGAGAATATTAATAGATTTTATGGACCCATTAACTGTGGCAGAAGAAATATCAACAACAAATCAAAATAAACTAATTATGATGTCTGATTTAGAGGGAAAAATAAGAAATGGAAGAAAAGCAATAAGTGGTATTGGAGCAAGAGGAAAGAAAATTGTAATATAATTGTAACATAATTGTAATGTAATTGTGATATTTTTTAAAAAACATTAAAAAGTGCTAAAAAAACAGTATATTCAGAGATTTTACAAAAAAAAACACGTTTTGACAATTTTTTTTATGGGTGCTATAATTTTTCTAGAATAAAGAAGTAGGTGATTAAATGATTTGCAAAAATGATATAACAAGTATAAAAGCAGATATTGGAGAAAAAATAGGACAAAAAATAATTGTCAAAGGTTCTCTAGGAAGGAGTAAATCGTTTGAGAAACAAGCTACAATAGAAAAAACATATCCAAATATTTTTATAGTAAAATATGATGATAATGATAGAAGTGTAACATATAGCTATACAGATGTTTTGACAAGAACGATAGAAATGCAAGTTTTTAATGGAACAGATTATATACCATTAATGCCAGAAGTAGTAGAGGTAAAAAGAAGAAGAAGAAAGATAGATTAAAAAAGAGATAAGTAAAACTTATCTCTTTTTTGTTCCTTGTATTCCTAGTTTGAACATTTAAAAAAATTTTTTTAGAAGGAATCTTTTTTGATAATTACAAATATATTAGTATTAAACTAAATCATGCAAAGTAAAAATAATAAACTAAAATCTTTGTAATATTAAGAAAGGACTAGGTGTAAAATATGGATTTTGAGACTGAAAAAATATGCTTAAATCAAATTATAAGCCAAAAAAAAGAATCTTTTTCTGCAGAGGATAATATAATAATCCCAGATATAAAACCAGATATATTAAGTACAGTAGACTCTTGTGGAAACATATATATCTATAAGAAAGAAATTGTAAATGGAAAATTAAGAATTGATGGTGGAGTTCAAGCTTATATAATGTATTTAGCTGATAATGAGCATATTAATATAATATGATTACTTTCTGTTATAGATTTTTCTCTATGTATAGAAATAGAAAATTTATCACAAGAGATGGATTTTGATTGTAAGTTAAATGTAAAAAATATTGAATGCAAAATTTTAAATGGAAGAAAAATAAATGTAAAAGCAAATATGGATGTAGAAGTAAAAATCTATTCCAATAAGGAAAAAGAATTTGTAAAATCTATAAATAATATGGAAAAAATTCAAATGATAAGTAACTCTATAAAAATAAATTCTTTAAAAGGAAGAGGAGAAACAATTGCTACTGCTAAAGATACAATTACTATAGAAGATAATTTAGCAGATATACTTGGAAATGAAATATCTGTAAGAAATAAAGATATAAAAGTAAGTTATAACAAAGTATTGTCAAAAGCCGATGTAATGATAGAAATATTATATTTAACAGAAGATGAAAAAATAAAAACAGTAACTGCACAAATTCCAATTATGGGATTTATAGATATACCTAATATATCCGACAAAGAAATATGTGATACGGATTATGAAATTAGAAATATAAATATAAAACCAAATAATGTTGAAGATCATTCAATATATTTGGAAATAGAATTCTTAGTAAAATGTAATGCTTATGAAGATAGAGAAATTAATTTAATACAAGATTTATACAGTCCTGAAGAAGATATTACAATGAACCAAGAAAAAGTAAATTTAATACAAAATAAAAATACAATAAAAGATACTTGTAATGTGCAAGAAAAAATCAATGTTTCTGAAATAAAAGGTGGCAAGATATTTAATGTAAGAGCTACTTCAAATATAATTAAAGAAAATGTGCTAAATAATTCTATATCTTACGAAGCAGAAATTATTTTAAATATTTTATATGAATCAAGTATTACAAATAGAATGGAAGTAAAAGAGCAAAGAATAGCTTTTACACATAATATTAACTCTGATAAAATAAATAAAAATGTTAATATAGATACTACAATAGAAATAGATTCAAAAGATTTTATTTGCATGCCAGATAATACGATTGATGTAAAATTAAATATGAATTTTTTAGTAAATTTATATTCAACAAATAGTGTGAGTATAGTAAATAATATCAATATACAAGAAAATAGTGAAAATAGTAAATCAAGTAGTATGGTAATATATTTTGTAAAAGAAGGAGATACACTTTGGAAAATTGCAAAAAAATTTAAAAGCACAATAGATGAAATTGCAAAGGTAAATGATATCGAAGATGTCGATAAAATAAATATAGGAGATCAGTTATATATTCCAAAGTATGTATTTAATAGAATATCATAATAAAATAGATAAAATTTATTCTAGAAAAAGAATAGTAATTCCAAAGTTAAATTTTAATAAAATAAACAATTGTAAGAATTATAACAAAAAAAGTGAAAATAGAAAAAAATCTTTTTTAAAAGTAATTGTTATTCTAGTTATAGAAATAATTGTGGCAAGAAATATTGTAAATGCGATTAATCCAATAATAAAAAGGCAGTGCTCTAATCAAGCTAAAAGTATTGCTACAATTATTTGTAATGAACAAGCAACTAAAGTAATGGAAAATTATAGATATGAAGATTTGGCAGTAGTTATAAAAGGTGAAGATGGTAAAATACAAATGATAAAATTAAACATAATTCCTGTAAATGAAATAATATCTGATGTAGCCCTAAAAATACAAGAAGAGCTAAATAGTGTTGAAAATGCTGATTTTGGAATAAGATTAGGAAGTTTTACGGGAATGAAGTTATTATCTGGATTAGGACCATATGTAAAAGTAAGAATGTCAACAATTGGTACAGTAGAAACAGAGCTAAAGTCAGAGTTTAAATCAGCGGGAATAAATCAAACAATCCATCAAATTTATTTAGATATAAAGTGTAATGTTTCTATATTGACACCATTTAATAATACAACAGAAGAAATAAACAATCAAATATTAATTGCAGAATCAGTAATTGTTGGAGAAATTCCAAGTAATTATTATAATTTTAATGGTATTGATGCAAAAGATAGTTTACAAGTAGTAAAATAAATTTTTACAAAACAAAAAATAATTGACAGAGAATAATAATATGGTAAAATATATACTATAAAAGGAGTGAAACAAATGAAAAAAATAATGAAAAGAATAATTATAGGTATTATAGTTTTAGCTGGTATGTTATTAATATGTGGAAATGTAAATGCAGCAACAATAACTTTGGATTATAATACAACTGCGAAAACAGAAAAATCTAAAAATTTAAAAATATATCCTGGTGATGATGTATATATTTCGATATCTATACAAGATAATGAAAATGAAAAAGTAATGGCAATGTATGGAGTTCTGGAATATGACAAAGAAGCCTTAGAACTAGTGCCTTCTAAAAGTAGTAAAGAAAAGGGAGAAATTAGTTTAAATAAAGGATGGTCAACGGGAGACATAATTATAAAAGATGGTAAATTCATGTTATATTCTACAGAAGAAAGTAGAGATAATACAGCAGCATATATAAGATTTAAAGCAAAAGAAGAAATTAATTTAGATTCTACAAACATAGTAGCAAAAGATATTGTGTTATATAATAATAATTATAAGGAAGTTTCAACTAAAATTGACGATGTAGCACTAGAAGTAAAGCTACACAAAAATAAACGTCTTACGGGAGGAGCTGTAAAAGCTATAATAATTATAGTAATTCTAGTAGGATGTGTTATACTTATATTTATAATGATAAAAAAAGGAAAAATAGTTATAAGAAAAGTGAACAATGATGAAACTAAAACAATTGATGAAAATATAAATCCAATACAAACAGAATTAAAACAAACTACTAAAGATGCAAGTAAAAAGTCGGAAAATAAAAATACAAAAAGTAAAGAAAAAAATGATGCTAAAATAGAAAAAAAATCAACAGTAAAAAATACAAAAAAATCTGAAAAAAAATCAAATGAAAGTGGAATAAAAGCAGTAGAGAAAAATAAAGGCAAAGTAACAGAAAATAAAAAAGCTAAAAAAGAAGATAATAAAAAAGAAACAAAAAAAACAGTAAATAGCAAGCAAAAGAAAGATGAAAAAAAGTAACAGAAAGTTTGAATATAATAAGAATTTAAGCTAAAAAGATAGAAATATCATAATAAAGGTAACATATGCAAAATATAAGGACAGATTCAAAAAATATCTCTAAGAGATGATATATTTTGAATTTGTCTTTTTTATAAAAATTAATTATGGAATTTTAAAAGTAGGAAATAATGTTACTAATATTGAATTTAGATAAAAAATTGTGTATAATGTATCAATAAATTAGGATGAAAGGAAGTAATTATATGAGTGAAAAAATAGTACCAATCACATTACTTACGGGATATTTAGGAGCTGGAAAAACAACTCTCATAAACCATGTATTAAACAATCAAGAAGGATACAAGGTAGCTGTAATTGTAAACGACATAGGGGAAGTTAATATAGATGCAGATTTAATAGGAAAGGGTGGCATAGTACAAGAAGAAGATTCTAGTTTAGTTCCATTATCAAATGGATGTATTTGTTGTACACTAAAAGTAGATTTAATGCAACAAATAGTAGATATTATAAAAACAAAAAAATTCGACTATATATTAATAGAAGCAAGTGGAATATGTGAGCCACTTCCAATTGCACAAACTATAACAGTATTATCTGAACAAACTGAAAGTTATGGTTTACCTAAAATATGTAGATTAGATAATGTTGTAACAGTAGTAGATGCATTACGTTTAAAAGATGAATTTAATTGTGGAGATAATTTATTAAAAGAAAATATAGATGATGAAGATATAGAAAATTTATTAATTCAACAAATAGAATTTTGCAATAAAATAATTTTAAATAAAGTGGATGAATTATCAGAAGATGAGTTAAATGAAGTAAAAGCTATAATAAAAAGATTACAACCAAGAGCAGAAATAATCGAAACAAATTATGGAAAAGTAGATGTAAATAAAATATTAGATACAAATTCATTTAACTTTGAAGAAGCATCAATGTCTGCAGGATGGATAGAAGAGCTAAATAGAACAGATAATGAGGAGGAAGAACCAGAAGGCGAAACTGAAGAATATGGAATTGGAACTTTTGTATACTATAAAAGAGCACCATTTAACAAAGAAAAATTCGACAAATTTGCAAGCAATTTTCCGTCAAATATAATAAGATGTAAAGGTGTTTTATGGTTTGCAGACGAGCCAGAATCTTCATATGTATTTGAGCAATCAGGAAAACAAGTACAAGCATTTTGTGCAGGAGAGTGGGTAGCATCATTTGATAAAGAAGAGCAAAAACAAATAATTGCACAAAATCCAGATATATTAAATGATTGGGATGATAAATATGGTGATAGAGTTATTAAACTAGTATTTATTGGCCAAAAAATGGACAAACAAGGAATCATTTCAGAATTAAATAATTGTTTAGAAGAATAAAATTTTGTATAAAATAGTGAAAAGAAAGTAGAAAAAAATCTACTTTCTTTTTTATTGTTTTGCGTAAAATTTTATAAATTATAAAAGTAATAGAATTAAAATAATTATTTTTAATAGGGTATATATTTTTATAAAAAAACATGGGAGGATAAAATCCAACCCATGCGATGTGAACAATTGCGGATACGTGAGGATGATGTGTTAGCGAACAGCTGTCATCCTATAAGACGAACCATCACTTATTATAGTGATGATAAAGTTTGGCTCGTTTTCCAAACTTGCCCTCGAAATTACATTATAGTTATTGTAGTCGTAATTATCTGCTTCTTCGAATTCGAGATATATGCCTGAATATTCATTTTCAAAGTATAAAGTCCTGTTGGATATGTCAATGTTTTTAAGCGCATAATTATCGAAAATGTCTTGGAGCAGAGTATTTGTTTCCTCAGATGCTGTAGTAATCTTGTAGGCACACACTGGCAAGCCCAAATACTGCTCATGACTAATATAGTATCTGGACTGATCTGTCCAAATAATATAGTTATCATATTTGCATACAAAGCGTGTATCTTCTGGATATACATTGCATGCGCTTTTGTATGTGAAAACCATCTCTGAGATCATATTCTCAGATTCATGACGTATAATAACGTCATTTTCTTCAGTCTCGGTAATTTCAGTGGTAACATCGGAATTATACAACCAGTTAAAAATAAACTGATTATTTTCCTCAGAGACAGAAAGAGAATCAGCATCAATACACTCAATTGCCGGAGCAAGGACTTTTATAGTTGTGATACAATAAGCACCTTTATATCTGCAAACGCAAAGAGGTCTATCATCATTAGCGCAATAAAATGTGCAAATGATATCCTCTTCAGCCACTAGTGGATATATGTCCATCAGCTCATTGAATACCAATTGTGTGAATTGACATTCAATTATAACATTACTTGATGAATCTTCTACCAACTGAGGTATCTGATCAGTATACAGGTTATTCCTAATGAACCAATCATTTCCTTCTGAAAGTTTCAGCTCAGATACATAGGTAACCTGATTGCGGAACGAACGTTCCAAAACAACCAAATCCCTTATTAAATACGTTGGATGACGGTTTCCATCTACATTATAGATGATGTCATTTTTTATGAGCTCAAAATCAGTTCTGTCAACGATTCCGTCATCATTGATGTCATAAGTCATAATGCCATCATATGTGGATGTAGCGGATGCGGATGTAGTAGTGGTTGCGAAAGTTGCAATAAGAGCAACGACCATAACCAAAATAATTGCGAATTTTTTCATAGAAAAAAATCTCCTTTTGTTTAATTGTTTAATTTTCAATGTTCACATCTCAGAATACAAATTCTGTAAGATTATTATAACATAAAAGCATAAAAATGTAAAATGAAGTATACAAACAGTATATGCTGGGAACGTGAAAAATGATCAAATCAACTTGTTATATAAATTTGTATTGACAAATAAAATATATAATAATATAATGAATATATGAACAAATATTCATATAAGGAGATGAATGTATGATGAACGAAGAAACAGAGCAAAGCTGTATTAATATGAAAAAGGTAGAAAAAATAAGAAAAACATTAATCAGTGAAGACACAATTTTTGATATGGCAGAATTTTTTAAAGTATTTGGAGATTCAACAAGAATGAAAATAATAAGTGCACTTTTAAAAGATGAATTATGTGTAGGAGAGATTGCAATGATTACTAATTCAACACAATCTGCAATATCACACCAATTAAGAGTGTTAAAACAATCAAAACTTGTAAAATATAAAAAAGTAGGAAAAACAGTATATTATTCATTAGATGATAACCATATATATCAAATATATAAATTAGTAAAAGAGCATATTGAAGAATAATTTTTATTAATAAAGAGGTTTAACTATAAAATTGTGAGAAAAATTAATTTAATAGTATATAAAGGGAGGAATCATAAATGAAAAAATATGAGTTTATATTAAAAGATTTAGATTGTGCTGATTGCGCTAATAAAATTCAAAAAGAGCTATCTAAATATATTGAATTACAAAATGTAAATGTAAACTTCAGTACTCTAAAGCTAGTATATGAAACAGACAAATTATCGAAATTAGATGTAGAAAAAATAATACAAAGTGTAGAGCCTGAAGTTACATTAGTTGAAAATAAAAAATCTGGAAGTGCAACGATGAAAAGACGAAGTTCAATACCAGAGATTATGAGGTTATTAATAGGAATTACTATTTCTTTAATAGGAATTTATTTACCAATATCTAATGTAGCTAGAACAATCATTTTGATAATAGGATATTTAATTTTACTTTATCGAACAATAAAAAATGCAGTAAAGCTATTTATATCTAGTAAAAAAATAAATGAAAATTTTTTGATTACAGTATCTGTAATTGGTGCATTCCTAGTAGGAGAGCGAATGGAAGGCTTAATGGTTATTACTTTGTACGAAATTGGTAAAATATTAGAAAGTAAAGCAATAAATAAAACACGTAAATCAATATCTGAGTTAATGGATATAAGACCAGAATATGCAAATTTAAAAATTAGTGAAAATCAAGGAAAGCAAGTATCACCAGAAGAAGTAAAAATAGGAGATATAATTATTATAAAACAAGGAGAAAAAGTTCCAATAGACGGTATAGTAACAAAAGGAAGTGCATCATTAGATACTTCATCATTAACAGGAGAAAGCTTGCTTTATCATGTACGCGAGGGTGACGAGGTTTTATCTGGAAGCATAAATGAACAAGGATTAATAGAGTTAAAAGTTACAAAGGATTATGAAAATAGTACTGTAAGTAAAATATTAGAGCTTGTGGAAAATGCTACAGATAAAAAAGCAAAAACAGAAACCTTTGTTAATAAAGCATCAAGGATTTATACACCAATAGTAATTTTATTAGCAATAATAGTTGCTATAATTTTACCAATCATAAATAAAAACATCACATATAGTGAAAGTATTTATAGAGCATTAATTTTTCTAGTAATATCATGCCCATGTGCAATAGCAATATCTGTACCACTTAGTTATTTTTCTGGAATAGGTAAATCTTCAAAATCAGGAATTTTAGTAAAAGGGAGTGACTATTTAGATATACTAAGAAATGTAAAAGAAATTGCTTTTGATAAAACAGGAACTCTTACTAAGGGAAAATTTGAAATTAGAAAAGTAGATGTATATGATAAATCATATACTGAAGATGATATTTTAAAATATGTAGTGATGGGAGAAAGTTTTTCAAATCACCCAATTGCAAAATCTATTTTAAAACTTGTAAATATAGAGTTTAATAAGGATGATATAAAAGATTTTAAAGAAATTTCAGGCAAAGGATTAAGTTATATATTTAATGAAAATAAGATTTTAATAGGAAATAGCGATTTGGTTAATTATGATAAAGATAAAACAGAAGGAACCAAAATATTTGTTAAATTAAATAATGATGTAATAGGAGCTGTGAGCTTAGCTGATGCTATAAAAGAAGGAACAAAAGATGCTCTAGATAAATTGAAAGAAAAAGGTATTAAAATTAGAATTTATACGGGTGACAACAAAAGAATCGCAGCAAGAGTTGCAGATGAATTAGAAGTAAAAAATGTAGAATCAGAAATGCTTCCAACAGATAAATATAAGTCATTAGAAAAAATACTTAAAAAATATAAAAATACAAATAATAAAGTTGCTTTTGTTGGTGATGGAATAAATGATTCTCCAGTACTAGCTCTAGCAGATGTTGGAATTTCTATGGGAGGGGTTGGATCTCAATCTGCAATAGAAGCCTCTGATGTTGTAATAATGACAGATTCTATTGATAAATTAAATGAAGCAATTGATATTTCTAAAAAAACTAATAAGATTATAAAACAGAATTTGATATTCGCAATAGCTGTAAAAATTTTGATTTTGGCATTAAGTGCAATCGGGATGGCTCAAATGAGCTTAGCGGTTTTTGCAGATGTTGGAGTTACTTTAATTACAATAGTTAATACTTTAAGGATTTTGAAATAAATTTGTAAACAGAAGAAAGATATTCATAAAAAAATAGTTTTTTAGATGAGGGTGAAATAAATTTTTCGCTCTTATTTTTTTGTGGATATTATTAAAAAAAATAAAACACCATAGGAAGAACTCCTATGGCGTTTCAGTCTTAATGATCTTCTTTTTCCCGAATTTCCAGAATCTTAGTTATTATATTGTCAGCTCTGGAAGCTGCGTTACACAAACAATATATAAAAAACAAGAAAAAGAGAATTAATAGCACTACTAATAGTACTATCTTTATAAAAGACATAAGCAAAACCTCCTATGTAGAATATATTAATTATAACATAAAGTTTTAAGATTGTAAATTTAATTTCATCATGTTATAATAAAAATATAAAAAATATGAGAAGGACTAAAATGATGAAAAATAGTAAAAAAGGGAAAATATTAAAAATAATATTAACAATAGCATCAGTTGCACTATTTGTAGGATTGATTATATATTTATTACCAACAATGAAAGGAATTGTAACACCAGATGGGAGAATAGCCTTTAAAGAAAAATTAGATAGTATGGGTATTGGAAAATTCTTTGTAATTTTAGCACTGCAATTAGCACAAATTTTATTAGTTGTTTTACCAGGGGAGCCATTAGAAATACTTTCAGGTATGTGTTTCGGAACATTTTTTGGGACAGTTTTTATATTAGGAACAGTTTTTGTGACCACAGCCTTAATTTTCTTTTTGGTGAGAAAATATGGTAAATCATATGTGGAGCAATTTTTCAAAAAAGAAAAACTAGATAAGATTGAAAATAGTAAATTTTTTAGAGATTCAAAAAATGTAGAATTAGTAATGACTATATTATTTATAATACCAGGAACCCCAAAGGACTTGTTAGTATATTTAGGTGGTTTATTACCAATAAAACCGTTAAGGTTTATTTTAATATCAACTTTTGCAAGATTTCCGTCTGTAATTTCTTCTACTTTAATGGGATCTAGTATTTTAAAGGGTAATTTAAAAATGAGTATAATAATATATATACTTACTTTTGTAATTGCTATAGTTGTAATTTTTTTAGTGAATAAATTTGATAAGAACAAAGTTACCAAAGAGGCAATAGATGCTATAAAATAGCAAGTCATTGGGGACGGGGCAAAAAATTAAAGTTGTCATAAGATTTAAGAGGATGTAAATTTATGGCAACTTTAATTTTTTGCCCCGTCCCCAATCATAAAAATATATAAATTACTGCTAGATTTTTATATATTCTTATGGTACTATAATAAAAAAATATTTGAGCAAATAACGAAAGGAAGGATTGTAAAATGAAAATATCTATATTAGGATCAACAAAACCAGAATATATACTAAGTAAAGAAGAAGCAATTAAATTTGGAGGTAAATCAGCAGGAATTTGTTATATGCCAGATGATATAAATACTTTACTTTCAGAGCCAGAGGAAAAAACATTAAAAAGAGCTAATATGACTTTAAAGTCAGGACACCATAGTGTATTTGATCACACATCATATAATTTAATTTTAGAGCGAATTCCTAAAATTTTAGCTATGATTTTAAATAATGAAGGAATGTATACAACATCTGAAAAATCAGCTAGATACACGAAAATGACTCCATCTAAAAGAGAGGAACATTTGTATGAAAAATGGCTTGAAATTTATAAAGCAGAAATTTCTAAACAGTATCCTGAAATAGATGAAAAAAGGGTGAAAAAATTAGCACAAGAAAATGCAAGGGGATTAATAAGTGTTTTTACACCAGCAACTACAATGGAATATACAGTAAGCTTAAGACAATTAAATTACATAGCTCACTGGTTTAAAGATTATATAGAAAACGAACCAGATACTGATTTTAATGTTCAATTAAAGCCATATTTACAAGAATTTATAGATGATATATCTGATTATATAATTCCTGAACTAAATTCAGATGTAAAAATGAGAAAAATATCATTATTTGATGAAAGAAAAAATCGTAAGGAAGAATTTGGAGAAAATTATTGTACTACATATGAAGGTACTTTTTCACAACTTGCGCAAGCTCAAAGACATAGAACTTTACAATATAAAATGAGATTATTAGATGAAGTAAAATTTTATGTTCCAAAAATTATAGAGCAAAATGATAAACTAAAACAAGAATGGCTTAACGATATAAATAGTTTAGCAGATTTATATCCACAAGGAATGCTTGTAAAAATAAATGAAAGAGGAACTGTAGAAAACTTTATTTTAAAATGTAAAGAAAGAATTTGTGGATGTGCTCAATTAGAAATAATGGATCAAACTTATGAAATTTTACAAAAATATATAAGTAATACCAAAGATTCTAATGAAGAAGTATATAATTATTTATTACCTTATAGCAAAGGAGTTCGTTGCACATATCCAGGATTTAAATGCACATCTCCATGCATATGGGGAGCAAAAAAATCTTTAACTAGAAAGATATAATTCTGGGGATTGTATGAGAATGCAGTTTTTTATAGTTTAAAAAAATGCATCGAATTAAAATAGTTGTACTACGATACTAGTATTACTGATATAGAGGGAACTTTTACGTTAAAGTGAAAGTTCCTTTTTTATTACAATAATTTGAAAAAAATTAATCTTCCTAATATTTCCAACATGTATAAATTTACAAAAAAAGCCAATAATAATAACATAAATTTATTATGGAGGTATATATATGAAAAGTTATTTATCAATTGAGTCAATTCATGCGGTGGAAATTTTAGATTCTAGAGGAAATCCAACTATACAAGTAGAAGTTGAGTTAGAAGATGGAAGTGTTGGAAAATCTGCTGTTCCTTCAGGAGCATCAACAGGAAGCTTTGAAGCAGTAGAGCTTAGAGATGGAGATGAAAACAGATTTAATGGAAAAGGAGTCTTAAAAGCTGTAGAAAATATCAATTATACAATAGCAGAAGAATTAGTTGGAGAAAATGCATATGATCAATTTGAAATAGATAATATTTTAATAGAATTAGACGGAACAAACAATAAATCAAGACTTGGTGCAAATGCAACACTCGGAGTATCTATTGCAGTAGCAAGAGCAGCAGCAGAATCTTTAGGAATGAGCTTATATAATTATTTAGGTGGAATAAACGGAAGAATGTTACCACTTCCAATGATGAATATTTTAAATGGAGGAAAACATTCTGACAATAACATTAGTATACAAGAATTTATGATAGTTCCCGTTGGTGGAGAAGATTTTAGTGAATATATGGAAATTGGTGTAAAAGTATATCAAAGTTTAAAATCTGTCTTAAAGAAAAAAGGATATTCAGTTGGAGTTGGTGATGAAGGTGGTTTTGCACCTAACTTACCAAGTGATGAACTTGCATTAGATTGCATAATGGAAGCTATAAAAGAAGCGGGATATATGGCAGGAAAAGATGTTGCAATTGCACTTGATATAGCCGCAACAGAAATGTATGATGAGGCAAGAAAACAAGAAAAAGAAGGATATTTATTTTGGAAAACTAATATCTTAAAAACAAAAGAAGAAATGATAAGCTATTTAGAAAATTTAACAAAAAAATATCCGATTATATCAATAGAAGATGGTTTAGCAGAAGATGACTGGGAATCTTGGAAAGAGCTAACAAACAGAATAGGAGAAGAAGTTCAATTAGTTGGAGATGACCTATTTGTGACAAACATAGATAGATTGGAGCATGGAATTAAAGAAAATGTAGCAAATTCAATACTAATAAAACCAAATCAAATAGGAACAGTAACAGAAACTCTAGATACAATAGAGCTTGCAAAACAAAGCGGATACAGAATAATAATTTCTCACAGATCAGGAGAAACAGAAGACACATTCATAAGTGATTTAGCAGTAGCAGTAAATGCAGGACAAATAAAAACAGGTGCACCTTGCAGAACTGATAGAGTTGCGAAATACAATAGATTATTAACAATAGAAGACGAATTGTAACTTATCAATAGGGACGGAGCAAAAAATTAAAGTTGTCATAATTTTATGTATTAGGATGAATTTTGTGACGAGTCAAAAGAATATGATACTATATGTTGTGGAATAATAAGCTTTAAATACCAATACAATACTAAAAAGCAATTGACAATTTGACGTAATATGATATACTATATGCTTATTAAAAGAAATATATTTTTCTTTTGAATTCGCTATTATAAATGTTGTGAATGATGCAATTAAATCTTCAAATTAAGGCAATTGTCTGGGAGGATAAAATAATGAAGAAAAAAAGCATAGTTGCAGTAAAAATGAGCAGATACTTAGGACGGACTATAAATAAAAAAGACGTAAAACATGTATTCTACCTGAGAAGATACACAGATTTTAGTGTATACAATGTATGCATAAATCAAGGTAGCAATTACAAATATGTACTTTTCTGTCCCAAGCTTGAAGCTTTATATGGGAAAAGAGCAGCCTTCAAAGAAATAATACTTACTAAAAAAACATTAATCATTTATCAAAAGGGGAACAAAACAAAAATTGGTTCCAATATGATTGTATGGTAAAATTTAAACTTCATTAGTAACCCTGTTACGTTATACGTTGCAGGGGATTTTTATGTAATAAAGTACCAATGAAGTATAAAATTTTATCTACTTCGAAAATGTTAACTAAATTATCAAATATTAAAGGTTATTTTAAAATGTTAAATAAATAAAATATTGTAATCAAGAAAATAGTATGATAATATTTATAAAAAACAAAAAGAAGGAAAAAAGATGGGGGACATTTTAAATAATATCACAAGCACAAAAGACTTAAAAAAATTAAATTATCAAGATAAAAGAAAATTAGCTGAAGAAATTCGTGAATATATAATAGATATAGTATCAAAAAACGGAGGACACTTAGCATCCAACCTAGGTGTTGTAGAGCTAACAATAGCTCTTCATAGTGTGTTTGATACGCCAAAAGACAAACTAATTTGGGATGTAGGACATCAAACTTATGTACATAAAATTTTAACAGGAAGAAAAGAGCAAATGGAAACCTTAAGAAAATTAGACGGAATTTCAGGTTTTCCAAAAACAGTAGAGTCAGAGTATGATTGCTTTAACACAGGGCATAGTAGTACTTCTATTTCTGTTGCTTTAGGAATGGCAAGAGCAAGAGATATATTAAATGAAAATAATAAAGTTATTGCTGTAATTGGAGATGGAGCTTTAACTGGTGGTATGGCAGAAGAAGCATTAAATGATGCTGGTGCAAGTAAGTCAAATATTATTGTAGTTTTAAATGATAATGAAATGAGTATTTCAAAAAATGTTGGCGGAATTTCTTTACTTTTAGGTAGAATGAGAACAAGAAAAGCATATACAAAAGCTAATGAAAAAGTAAAAGTAAAAATGAGCCATATCCCAAAAGTGGGAAATAAAATTATAAAATTTACATCAAAAATAAAAAATAGTATTAAGCAAATTTTTATTCCAAAAATGTATTTTGAAGATATTGGTTATACATATCTAGGACCAGTAGATGGAAATAATATTGAAGCGGTTGAAGCTATATTAAAACAAAGTAAAAACTGCAAAGGTCCAGTATTAGTTCATGTTGTAACAAAAAAAGGAAAAGGATATAAACCAGCAGAAAAAAATCCATCTAAATTTCATGGTACATCACCATTTAATAAACAAACTGGCGAAGTTTTAAAAAAGAAACCTAAAGATTATTCAAAAGCATTTGGGGAAAAATTATTAGAGCTTGCTAAAAAAGATAATAGAATTGTTGCAATAACAGCTGCAATGGCAGATGGAACGGGTCTTACAGATTTTAAGAAAAAATACCCTAAAAGGTTTTTTGATGTAGGAATAGCAGAGCAACATGCAGTAGGAATGGCCGCAGGGATGGCAAAAAGTGGATTAATACCAGTAGTACCAATTTATTCATCTTTTTACCAAAGAGCATATGATCAAGTTGTGCATGATGTTTGTATGCAAAATTTACATGTAATCATGTGTGCTGATAGAGCTGGAATAGTAGGAAATGATGGAGAAACGCATCAAGGACTGTTAGATATGGCATCATTTTCGGTTGTACCAAATATTACAATAATGGCACCAAAAGATTTTGAAGAGCTAAATCAAATGATGGATTTTGCAGTAAATTATAATGCTCCAATTTTAATAAGATATCCAAGAGGAGGAGAAGGAAGTGTAAAATTCAAAACTCATGAAAAAGTAGCTCTTGGAAAATCAGAAAAAATAAAAGAAGGAACAGATGTAACAATAATTGCAATAGGAAAAATGGTTGAAAAAGCAGTTCAATTAGCAAACTATTTATCAGAATTAGATGTAGATGCAGAAGTTATTAATGCAAGATTTTTAAAACCATTTGATAATGAAAATATACTAGAATCTATTGAAAAAACAAGAAATGTTATAACAATAGAAGATGGAGTATTAAGAAGTGGTTTAGCAACAACAGTAAATGAATTAATAGCAAAAAATGAATTAACAGATGTGCACATTAAAAACTTTGGATATGACGACATATTTGTAAAACAAGGTGGAGTTTCAGAGCTTGAAAAAATAAATGGTTTAGATGTTCAAAGTATTGTAGAAACATGGATTAAAGCAAATGAACATATAGCAAATGGAGTAATAAATGGATAAGAATTTAATTTTAGAAAAATACAAAAAGCCAGAAGAAAAGCTATTAATTTCAAAATTTTTTGATAAAATAGAAATTGCAAATAAAACAAATAAAATAGAAACAACAGACTTTTTAAACGAATCAGAGCAAGCAATTTTGCAAAAAGTTATAAATATAATAAGATTTGAAAACTACGAGTTTTTTGGAGGATTAGATAATTGCGAAAGAAAGTTGATTATTATTTATCCAGAAAAAATGAAAGAGATATTTATAAATAAAAATTTTAAATATGATACAATAATATCAGTTTTTAGAATTTTGATACCAAAGGTAGAGCAAGAGAATTTTAAACATAATGTATATCTAGGTGGAATTATAAAACTTGGAATTAACAGAGCAAAAATTGGAGATATAGTTGTATATAAAGCAGGAGCTGATATAATAGTAAAAAAAGAAACAGAAAAGTTTTTATATGCAAATTTAAAAACATTAACAAGATTCAGTAATGCTGAGGTTTCTAATATAAAAATAAAAGATATTACTGAAACAGAAAGAAAATTTGAAGATATAAAAATTATTACATCTTCACTTAGATTGGATAATATAATTTCAGAATTAGCTAAAACATCTAGAAATAAAGCTGTAGAAATATTGTTACAAGAGCGAGTTTTTGTTAATTATGAAAATGAAACAAAAAATACAAAACAAATAAAAGAAAAAGATGTGATTTCTATAAGAGGTAAAGGTAAGTTTATTATTGATGAAATTATTGGAAATACGAAAAAAGGTAATTTTATTATTAATGTAAAAAAATATGTGAATTAGGAGTGAATTAAGATGGCAGTTATTATTGATGGAAAAAGTTTAGCAAAAAAAATAAGAATGGAATTAAAAGAAGAAGTGGATAAGTTAAAAAAGAAAAATATATATCCAAAGCTTGCTGTTATAATGGTTGGAGATGATAAAGCTTCAAAAGTATATGTAAAAAACAAGAGCAAAGCATGTGAAGAAATTGGAATTGAATATGAAGAATTTTTATTAAATTCAAACATTACAATGGATGAGTTATTGAATTTAATAGAAGAGCTAAATGAAAGAAAAGATATTCATGGAATATTACTACAAAGCCCAATACCAAAACACTTAGATATTAATAAAGCATTTAATAAAATAGATTACAAAAAAGATGTAGATGGATTTAATCCAATAAATGTTGGAAAATTAGTAATTGGTGAAGATTCTTTTATTTCATGTACACCATATGGAGTAATAAAAATGTTAGAAGAATATGGTATAGAAATAGAAGGAAAAAATGCTGTAGTAATAGGCAGAAGCAACATAGTAGGAAAGCCATTAGCACAATGTTTGCTGGCAAAAAATGCTACTGTAACAATATGTCATTCTAGAACAAAAAATATTCATCAAATAACAAATAATGCAGATATAATAGTTGCTGCACTTGGAAAGCCAAAATATTTAAAAGATTCTATGGTTAAAGATGGTGCTGTTGTAATTGATGTTGGTATCAATAGAACTGATGATGGTAAAATAGTTGGAGATGTAGATTTTGAATCTGTAAGTAAAAAGGCATCATACATAACTCCGGTTCCAGGAGGAGTTGGCCCTATGACTATTGCTATGCTTATGAATAATGTTATAAAGGCTGCTAAGTTGCAGAAATAGGTGATAAATTAAAGAATAATATTGGAAAACGAAAAGAATGCTCTAAGTATAAAAAAATATTAAGTTGTCGCTGAAATTGGATTTTAATTTTTTTACAAAAAATAAATAAAGGAGAGATATACATGATACACAAAATGAAATTAAATGAAAGTCCTTTTGAAAGGATAAAAAACGGAACAAAAACAGTAGAATTTAGATTATTTGATGAAAAAAGGAAAGCAATAAAAGTTGGAGACAAAATAGAGTTTTCAAAATTACCAGACTTACAAGAAAAATTGTTAGTTGATGTTGTTGAATTATATAAAGAAAATACATTTGAAAACTTGTTTAGAAAACTATATAATGATGAAGAAGAGATAACAAGAAAAACTAAAGCTATGTATGAAATCTATTCACCAGAAAAAGAACAACAATATGGTATTTTAGGAATCAAAATAAAAATAAATGTAGATAATTTAAAGGAAAATATTAAAAAGTTTATTCCATATAATGAGCAAGAAGAAGTGGAAAGAAAAATAATGCTAAATTACATTAATGATTTTGATGATGTGTTAACTAGGCAAAATGAATATGGACACTTTACCAGTTCAGCATTTATTCTCAATAAAGAAAGAACAAAGTGTTTAATGATATACCACAAAATTTATAATTCGTGGGCATGGACAGGTGGACACAGTGATGGAGATAGTGATCTTTTATATGTAGCTATGAAAGAAGCTAAGGAGGAAACAGGAATAAAAAATGTTATTCCTATTTCTAAAGATATTTATTCTTTAGAAATAATTAATGTAAATGGTCATGAGAAAAGAGGAAAATATGTAGGTTCACATGTTCATCTTAATGTTACATATTTATTAGAAGCTGATGAAAATGAGGAAATACATATAAAAGAAGATGAAAATAGCGGGGTAAAGTGGGTTCCAATTAATGAGATTTTAAGAGTAACATCAGAGCATTGGGTACGAGATAGAGTTTACGCTAAGATAATAGATAAGATGAAGAAAGATGGAATTATTTAATAATTAAAGATTTGCAGAAAACTATAAGTTTGTTGAAGTAATTAGAGGAGGAAAAAGATATGGATGAAGAATTCGATGGAAAACAATATAGTTCACCATGTATAGTAAGCTTTGGAATCGCAACTGAAATATTATTATTAAAAATAATGGATGTACTAAATTTTATCGAAATAACGGAGATTGGATTTGTTTTATTTTTAGATACTTGCATAGCATCATTTATAGTAGGCATTATTGGACTAGCAAGATGTAACAAGGAAAAATCAAAATGCAGATGGATGGGAATTGTTGGAATATATTTAAGTATAGGTTTAGTTTTATCTGAGATGGAAATGTTTTATCTGTTGGTTTTTGAAATCTTTATTGCATTTATTTTTTTTATTCATTTTCTTTTTAAAAAAATAAGTAGAAAGAATAAATCACAATAATATTACAATTTTGTGAAATAAACAGCTACAATCGTAGCTGTTAAAATTTTTTTATTGACTAAATGAAAAAAACGTGCTTTAATGAGCAACATAGAAATCTGATTTTTATAAAAATTAATTCAAAAAAATTTAAATTCTAAAGTGTAAATTCATACACAAAATTTTCAAAATAATTGAACAATAAAAATAAATATGCTAGAATGGAAGTGATAAATGAGTCGTTTAAAACCCACAAATGATTTTATTTTTAAGAAAATTTTTGGTCAAGCCAAAAGAGTGGCTTACATTTATCCAAAATGAAAATTTGGAGGAAATCAAAATGATTAATAATAAATATGTAAAAAAAGCCGAAAAAGAGCTTGAATATTTAACTGGAGATGAAGAAACAAGAAGATTAGCATATCTAAGAGAAAAAGCAATAAGAGATGAAATGGCAGCAATGGCTAAAGCAAGAAAAGAAGGAAAAGAAGATGCCAAAAAGGAATATGCTAAAAAAATGTTAACTAAAAACTTGGATATTAATTTAATAATGGAAATAACAGGGCTAACAAAAGAAGAAATTGAAAATTTATGAAAATTAACTTATTAGCGATAAAATAAAAATCAAATTTCTATTAATATAAAAGTCAAAATTTAATAACCATAGCATATTGGTTATATTTTGGCTTTTTTTGAATCTAATGATGCCAAAGGAACTAAGAGCATCTATTCTGCAAGATTAGGAGGAATCTTTATAGAAAATTTAGAATATTGGATTTGGATATCCAGAATAAAAAACATAACATATGAAGCATTAGAGCTATTAATTCAAAAATACGATAATATAAAGAATATATGGAATTTAGATAAAACAGAGCTACTAAAAAATAAATTTTTATCTAAACAACAAATATCAGATATGACAGATTCTACATATAGAAAAAATTTAGAAAAATATGCAAAATATATGGAAAAAAATAAAATAGAAATTGTAAATTACAAAGATAGTAGATATCCAACAAAATTGAAATATATTACAAATAAACCAATAGTTTTGTATATGAAGGGTGATATTAGTAATTTAAATAATGAATCAGCAGCAATAGTTGGTTCAAGAAATTGCTCATTATATGGCAAAAAAAATGCAAGTTTTTTTTCATATGAATTAGCTAAAAGAAATGTGAATATAGTAAGTGGACTTGCAAAGGGAATTGATGCAGTAGCACACTTTAATGCCATAAAAGCAAAGGGCAAAACTATTGCTGTAATTGGTAATGGAATGGACGACATATATCCAAAAGAAAATTTAAAATTAGCAGAAAAAATATTAGAGAATGATGGATTAATTATATCAGAATATATAATTGGAACTAAACCAGAAAAGCAAAATTTCCCAAAAAGAAATAGAATAATAAGCGGAATTTCAGATGCAGTAATAGTGGTAGAGGCAAGCAAAAAAAGTGGTGCATTGATAACTGCTAATTATGGAATTGAGCAAGGAAAAGAAATTTGGGCGATACCTGGAAATATAAATTCATATACTTCAATTGGAACAAATAATTTAATAAAAGACGGAGCAAATGTTTTAACAAATATAGGTGATATTATTAGAGATATTTAGTTAGTAAATTAAAAGACTTTTAATATATATTCACATATCTGGCTTATTTTCAATTACGATAGCTTAACTTAATGACATTACTGTCTCCGAGAAATTCAGTTTCCAGCAATCAAATGTCGAAAAAATAAAAAATATGTCAATGAAAAATAATTGACTTTTATCAAAAATGGTATTATTATAAACAACATAAAATTTTATTCAAAAAAATTTAATTCTAAAAAAAATCCCAAAAGTATTAAAAATAAACAAGCAGGAGGTGAAGCATTGAAAAGAAAAACATTGAAATATGTGTTCAGTGTTTTATTAAGTGTCATAGTAATTATTTGTATATTTATGTACCTATATATTCATAATAAAAATGCAAGTAATCAATTGAATTTACTTACTTTAGCAGATAATATTATAAGCGAAAACATTGTAAATGGCCAGCGAAATGATGATTATTCAAAAATCGAAGAAGAAAAAGTGCTCTTTTCGATTGAAAAAATTTCACAAGATAGTAATGTTTTAGGAAAAATAAAAATACCTGCAATCGGAGTGGAAGCTCCAATAGAAGAAGGAACAACATCAGATATTTTAAAAGAATCTGTTGGTCATTTTTCAAATACTAGCTATTGGAATGGAAATGTAGCATTAGCATCACATAACAGAGGAACATATGCTCATTATTTTGCTAATATAAATAATTTAAATGTAAATGATGAAATAATTTATCAAACAAAATTAGGAACAAGAATATATGTAGTAAATAAAATTGAACAAATATCAGAAGAAGATTTATCTGTTTTAAATAATAGTGAGGAAAATACCATAACACTAATAACATGTATAAAGAACAAATCAAACTTAAGATTATGTGTAAAAGCAGTAGAAAAAACTTAAATTTATAGATTAGAAATATCAAATTATATGAACAAAAAATATTATTAAATTAATTTCAAATCTACAAAAATAAATATAAATAAAAGAAAGGAATGTTTATGAAAAAAATTAAAAAAATTTTTTGTGTAATAATGTTAGTATTAGCTATTTTTCAAATAGCCTTACAAATGAATAAATCAAAAGCAGCAACAATTGGAGATATTAATTATTTAGAAAGAGAAAATAAAGGTTTTTACTCTATACAAAGTTGGAATGGATCTGAGTGGATATATGTTACATATAGTATAACTCATTATACAGATGAGCAAGGAGTAAAAAGAATAGCATATTGCATAAATCCAGATTTAAAAGGAATTGGTTGGATTAAAGGCGAATATGAGGGGTATGATGTAAAGCTAAAAGAGCTATTATCTGATGAAAAATTATGGAGAGTATACACAAATGGATATCCATATAAAACACCATCAGAGCTAGGAGTAGAAACTGAAGAAGATGCTTATTTAGCAACAAAGATGGCATCATATTGCATATTAAGATCATATACTGTTCAAGATGTGCGAAATTTATATAGAGCAGGAACAACAAAAGTAGAAAATGAAACTTTAGAAGATATACAAAGAAGAGGAAGTAAAGTAATTGAAGCAATTTGTAACTTAGTAGATAAAGGCTATAATGGAACAGAAACTATGCAGTATAATAATATATTGCACATAAATAAAATTGGTGAAATCACTAAAGATACTACAAATGAAAATTATTATTCGGTAATGTGTAATGTAACTTCTAAAGTAGAATGTAGTGAATATACAATCTCTGAAATATCTGAATTTCCAGAAGGTACATATATTGCAAATGAAGAAGGTAAAGTACAAACAGAATTTAAAGGAAATCAAAAATTTAAAGTAATGATTCCAAAAGAATCAATTACCGAAAGTGTTACTGGAACTATAAATGTTAAAGGAAAGTGTAAAAATTATCCAATATATTATGCAGAATGTATGGTAGGAAATTATCAAAATTATATGTTATGTTGTGATACATACAGCAATGATGTACAAGCTACATGCAGTATTGAAATAAATGCTAATAAAGCTGGGCTACAAATAGAAAAAATAGATAAAGACACAAAAACACCAATTGCTGGAGTTAAATTTTCTATTAAGTATGAAGAAGGAACAGAATTAGGTTTATATGAAACTGATGAAAAAGGAAAAATAAAGATACAAAATATAAAACCAGGAAATATACAAATTACAGAGGTAGAAACAAATGAAAATTATATTTTAGATTCACAAACAAATTATTTAAAATTAGAATATGACGAAACTAAACAAATAACACTAGAAAACGAGAAGAAGAAAGGTTCAATAAAGATAATTAAAGTAGATGCAAATGATAATACAATAAGAATACCAGGAGCAAAATTTAAAATTTATAATGAAAATAACGAGCTAGTTGAAACTATTATTACAGATGAAAATGGAGAGGCTACACTAGAAAACTTACCGATAAATGTTAAATATACAATTAAAGAAGTAGAAACAGCCAAAGATTATATATTATCTGATGAAAGCGTAACAATACAATTGAAAGAAAATGAAATAAAAACATTAACTTTTAAAAATAAAAAGAAAGAGCAAGAAGCGGAAAAATTACCACGAACAGGTATGTTAGATATAAGTAATTATTTAATTGGAATTTCTGTAGCTGGAATAGTATTAAACAAAAGAATATTAAGAAAAAATAATAAATAAAAATTTTATTATAAGGAGAAGTGAGAATTGTTTTATATAGGATTATTGATTGGAGCAATATTAGGTGGAATTAGTGCAATATTTTTGCATTGCTTGGTAATACTAAGTGATAGTAAATAATTTTTATATTTCAGTTATAACTGGAAGGACATTTACTATTGTGAATATAATAGTTATAAATATAGGTAAAATATAACAAATATTTAATAATATCAAAAATAATTGATATTATTTTTTCTCGAAGAAATAATCAAGAGGTCAGGCACACAAAGAAAAAAGCTAACATATATTAAAAATATAAGGTAAAAATATGGAGGTATATATATGTTAGCGCTTTCTCTATCAGGATTTTTAACATTTCTAAAAACATCACTTTTTGTGATAGGATACATATCTAAAAACAGTTTATTTCCAGAGCCACTAAATGCAGAAGAAGAAAAAATGTATTTACAAATGTTAGAAAATGGAGATAAAGATGCCAGAGCTATTTTAATAGAGCGAAATTTAAGATTAGTAGCACATGTATGCAAAAAATATAGCAATAACAATGCAGATTTAGATGACTTAATTTCTATTGGAACAATAGGATTAATAAAAGGGATTGATAGTTTTGATTGCAAAAAAGGTGTCAGGCTTGCTACATATGTTTCAAGATGTATAGATAATGAAATATTAATGTATTTTAGAAGCTCTAAAAAGTTGAATGCAGAAGTATATTTAGAAGATACAATAGGAAAAGACAAAGATGATAATACTGTAAGTCTACAAGAAGTACTAGAAAACAATGAACGAAGCATAGAAGATGAAGTGGATTTAAAATTTAAAATAAAAAAATTATATGAAAGAATGAAAGAGGTTTTAAAAGATCGAGAATTTGGAATTATAACAATGAGATTTGGATTAGATGGCAAAAAGCCACGAACACAGGAACAAATTGCAAAAATGCTTGGAATATCACGTTCCTATGTATCAAGAATTGAAACTAAAGCAATCGGTAAATTGGCAAAAGAATTTAAAGAGTAAATGATTGATAAATTATATATTTTTTGATAATATATATGCATAAAATAGAACCCAAAAAGGTTATTAAATTTAAAATATATGATATTTTATAATAAAAAACAACATAAAATATAAAAATTAATATATATCAAAATAAGAAAAGGTGAAAATTATGATATTAGTAAGTGCATGTTTAGTAGGAATAAATTGTAAATATAGTGGTGGAAACAATTATAATGAAAAAATATTTAATTTAGTAAAAGAAGGAAAAGCAATACCAATATGTCCAGAACAATTGGGAGGGCTTAAAACTCCAAGATTGCCAGCAGAGATAATAAATGAATGTGTTATAAATAAAAATAATGAAGATGTGACAAAAGAATTTATTAAAGGAGCAAAAGAAGTATTAAATTTAGCCAAAAAGCTAGGGATAAAAAAAGCAGTGTTACAGCCAAGAAGTCCATCTTGTGGATGTGGAAGAATTTATAGTGGAAATTTTGATAATACATTAGTTGATGGAAATGGAATAACTGCGGATTTGCTAATGAAAAATGGAATTGAAGTAATACCAGCAGATGAGTACTTTGATGAATAATACATAATTAGCTATTATTCTTTGACTTTTATTAATAAATTATATAAATCTATAAAAGTTACTAAGTAGATAATTAGAAGACAAATATAAAAAATAAAACCAACTGGATTTTCAGAAACAGTTGGTTTTATGATATTTATGAACTTTGGTGACCCCTACGGGAATCGAACCCATGATTCGGCCTTGAGAGGGCCGCGTCTTAACCGCTTGACCAAGGGGCCATTTTCAATACTTAATATTTATAACACAAATATCATACTTAGTCAAGAAAATAAAAAAATATTGTTGAAAATATAATATAAACAATATATAATCAGTACATAATATAAAAAGTAGGAGGAAATATCTATGAGATGTCCTAAATGTGGAAGTGAAAGCATATCAAGTATAGTAGATACAAAAACTAAAACCAAAGGTTTTGACGGAGGAGATGCATGTTGTGGATATCTATTATTTGGATGGCCAGGTGTATTATGTGGTTTATGTAATACAGGAGATACTGTAACCAGAACTAAGACTACAAATATATGTAATAATTGTGGGCATAGATTTTAATATTATGAAAAAAGAAACTAAAATAAAAATATGGGCCTTTTTTATGAGGCTTGGAGATAGATGTGGTTGCCACCAAAGAGAAGATAGAAGTTTTAAAATTAAAGGATATCAATTTCCAGTATGTAGTAGATGTACTGGAATTTTAACAGGTCAAATTATAGGAATTATTATATATATATTAAAATTTAGAATTCCAATTTATATAAGTATTTTATTTTTAGCAGTAATGTTTATAGATTGGTATATACAATTTAAAAAGATAAAAGAATCTACAAATATGCGAAGATTTTTAACTCGGAAATTTGGCTGGTATAGCACAAATTAGTATATTACTAGAGATATTAATTAGTATTTATTATTTTTTTTACAAATAATACAATAAAAAAGAGCAAAGGAAAACAATAGATAATGATGATGGAAAAAAAACAAAAAACTAGACTAACAGCTCCACAAGTACTAGTTTTAGGAGTAATAGGAAGTATATTAATAGGAGCAATTTTATTAAAATTACCAATAAGTAATAGTAATGGAAAAAACATTAATTTTATAGATAGTTTATTTACAGCAACATCAGCAGTATGTGTAACAGGGCTAAACACAATAGTTCCAGCAGAGCAATTTACAATATTTGGAAAAATTGTTTTAATGTGTTTAATAGAAATTGGTGGAATTGGATTTATGAGCTTTATTGCTTTATTATTAATGATAATGAAGAAAAAAATAGGGTTATCCGAAAGAAATATAATAAAAGAATCATTAGGACAAAATAATAATAAGGGAATAATAAATTTAATTAAAAGAATTTTTATATATTTAGCAATTATAGAAATAATAGGTGCAATATTATTAGCAATCAGATTTATTCCAGAATATGGATTTAAAACAGGAATTTTTTATTCAATATTTCATTCTATATCTGCTGTATGCAATGCAGGATTTGACATTATTGGAAGTGAAAGCCTTATAAAATATCAATATGATGGATTAGTTTCAATAACCATTATGATATTAATAATAATAGGTGGATTAGGTTTTACTGTATGGGATGATATAGTAGATTTAATTAAAAAATTTTTTAATAAAAATATGAAAATAAATAAAATAGGAAATGAACTTTCAATCAATACAAAAATTGTTTTAATTACAACAGCAATATTATTAGTTTCAGGAACTATGGTTACATTTTTTCTTGAAAAAGATAATATTCAAATAATGAAAAACGATAATACAGCACAAAAAATATTAAAATCAAGTTTTTATTCTACAACGCTAAGAACAGCTGGATTTGAAACTATTGATTCAACAGAGCTTACAACTGCAACAAAATTTATATCACTTATATATATGTTTATAGGTGGAGCGCCGGGAAGTGCAGCAGGAGGAGTAAAAGTAACAACATTTGCAATAATATTTTTAATGATTGTAAGCTATTTAAAAGGTAATGAAAATACAATTGTATATAAAAGAAAAATACCAGAAAAATTAATAAAAAGAGCAATTGTAATAGTTTCTGTAAGCATATTTATAGTAATAGTTTCTATAATGGGACTATCCATAGCAGAAGAACTTCATGTAGAGCAAGTGCTTCCAGAATCAGAAACTTCAATTAGAGCAATAGGATTCTTAGACATATTTTACGAAGCGTTTTCAGCATTTGGAACAGTGGGATTAACATTAGGTATAACAAGTAGATTAAGTATTGCAGGAAAAATGATAATAATGATTTTAATGTTTATAGGAAGATTGGGGCCAATTACTATTTCGTATGCTGTATTAAAAAAATTTAATAATAATAAAAATGTGAATTACCCCGAGTGTGATTTAATAGTAGGATAGAGGAGATTAAATATAATGAGAAAATTAAATATATTAGTTATAGGATTAAAAACATTTGGACAAAGTATAGTAAAACAGTTATATGAATATAATTGCGATGTATTAGCAATTGATAAAGATATAGATAGAGTAGAAGAAGTTGCAGATTATGCAACAGAAGCAATCCAAGTAGATATAAAAGATTCAACAGAATTAAAAAAAATATCGCTAAATAACTTTGACGTAGCTGTTATAACAATGAAAGACATGGGAACAAATATAATGGCAGCAATGTTATGTATGGAAGCTGGAATAGAAAAAGTAATTGCAAGATCAACAAGTAATTTACACAAAAAAATCCTAGAAAAAATAGGTGTAAGTACAATAATTTCACCAGACCAAGAAATGGGTATAAGAATTGCAAAAGGAATAATGGATATAAATGTAATGGAAGCAATAAAAATATCAGAAAATTATGATATAGTAGAAATCAAAGCACAAGAAAAATGGATTGGAAAAACTTTAAGAGAATTGAAATTTAGAAATCATTTTGGTATGAATGTATTGTTAGTAAAAAAAGAAAATACAAAATTAACAATATCTCCAAATGGCGACTATGAAATAGAAAAAGGTGATAGATTAGTTGCAATAGATGATAAAAACACAGGAGAAGATTAGTGAGAAAAGGGGAGGGTTTTCTTTTTATTGAGGCATTTTTGATACGACCCATAATTCATAGAAAATACACATTTAGCAGTTTGCTAAATGTGTATTTCTCTCTATTCAACTGTAACAGACTTAGCTAAGTTTCTAGGTTTATCAACATCCAATCCCTTTTCCTTTGAAATATAATAAGCAAGTAATTGCAAAGGTATTACTGATAATATAGGAGATAAAAGCGGATTTGTTTTTTCTATTTTTATTACAGTATCAAAATCTGAATTAGATAAATCTTGATTTGTAACAATAAATGTTTTAGCACCACGACTAATAACTTCTACTATATTACTGATAGATTTTTCTACTAATTTTTCATCTGTTAAAATACTGATAACAGTAATTCCCTTTTCTATTAAAGCAATAGGTCCATGTTTTAATTCACCAGATGCATAGGCTTCAGAGTGAATATAAGATATTTCTTTTAGTTTTAAAGAGCCTTCTAATGCAACATTATAGTCGCTACCTCTACCAATAAAAAATACATCTTTTTCTTTATGAATTTTCTTTGCAAATTTCTTTACTTCATCTGTAGTAGCTAAAGATGTTTCTATTTTCTTTGGTAAATCTAAAATGTCTTTCTTTAAATCTTCTAAAACTTTAGAATCTGTACTTTCTAAAATTTCTGCAAAATATATTGCAAGTATTCCTAAAAGAACAACTTGAGAAGTATATGCTTTTGTAGAAGCAACTGCAATTTCTGGACCAGCATGTGTATAAATTGTGTAATCAGCTTCTCTTGTTATAGAACTTCCTATAACATTTGATACTGCAAGAGTTTTAGCACCTTTTGATTTACATAGTTTTAATGCTGCTATAGTATCAGCTGTTTCTCCAGATTGACTAATAAAAATACATAAAGTTTTTTCATTTATAATAGGATTTCTGTATCTAAATTCAGAAGCTATATCTACTTCAACAGGAATATTACAAAGATTTTCTAAGAATTTTTTACCTGTAAGTCCAGCATGCATTGCAGTACCGCACGCAACAATAAATATTTTATTAATAGTAGATAAATATTCTTTTGAAATTTCTATATCACTAAAATTACATTGCTCTCCTAATTTTAATCTAGATCCTATAGTTTCTCTTATAGCAGTTGGTTGCTCGAAAATTTCTTTTAACATATAATCTTCATATCCATTTTTTTCTGCTGCAGAGGCATCCCATTCAATATTTTTAATTTCTTTTTCGTGCTCTACTAAATTTTGATTATAGAACTTTATAGAATCTTTTTGCATAACAGCAAATTCGTAGTCATCTAATAGATAAAAATCTCTTGTATATTCTAATAAAGCAGGGATATCAGAAGCAATATGATATCCAGTAGAGCCTTTTCCAATAACTAAAGGGCTATCTTTTCTTACAACAATCATTTTATCAGGATATAAATTAGACAAAACTTCAATTGCAAAACTTCCTTTTAAATCTTTTGTAGCTTGGTTTATAGCTCTTAAAAATTTATTATCATCTGTATCAGAGTCTTTAGAAAAATGATAATGAATAAGATTTGGAATAACTTCTGTATCTGTTTGAGATAAGAATTTATACCCATTATCAGTTAAAAAACTTCTAAGTTCATTATAATTTTCAATAATACCATTATGCACAACTGCAAAAGTTTCGCTATTATCCATATGAGGATGAGCGTTTTCCTTGGATGGTTTGCCATGAGTTGCCCATCTTGTATGAGCAATACCAACAGAGCCTTCTAGTTTATTAATTCCTTTAATATTATTTAAATTACTAACTCTGCCTTTGTCTTTCATCACACATATTTTTTTATTTTCTATAGAAGCAATTCCTGCAGAGTCATAACCTCTATATTCTAAAGCTGTAAGCCCATTAATTAAAATAGGGCAAGCAGTTTGTTTTCCAATGTAGCCAACTATTCCACACATAAAAATCACAATCCTTCCTTTGTTTAATTATTAATATTTAATTAAAAGATATACAGGATTATCATGCTATAATTATTATTTTGTAATTAATATTACTATTAATTTTTGTAAATATTTTAATGACTAGCACTTGCCATAGAGCATCCGCCGAAAACTTCGATAAACTCTAACCTCGTCAACAATATATAATATTGCTCTGGCGCTTAAAAAGTGACCTCCTTTTTTATAAAATTTTTTTGTATACTTTTAATATGTGTATATACTATAATAAAATTAAATTTATTTCAATGGAGAGAATGAAAAAATGTTAATTAAAAGTTAAATCTATGTATGAAATATAAAAAGTTAAAAAAAATATAACATAACATTCAATTTGTCGGAATTAGGTGGATTCTAAGAATAATTACAATAAATCGCAAAGATAAATATTGGAAAAATTTGTTTAACTTAATCTAGTATTTTTGTTATAATTGATTCAGATTTATGGTAATATTGAGTAAAAGTTGTTAATTAACATAAAATGTGTTATAATAGCTGTATACAGGGAACGTCCCTTATACACTCATTTTGAGTGGTACATTGAAAATCTTATAACAGGAGGAACTAAGATGAAAGTAGAAGAAATTAAAAAAATTGCATGCAAAAGTAGTGCAGTTTCCGGTTATTTTCAGTCATTGTATCAGCACAGCATTCAGGCCCTCGAAAGTCTCTCTGAAGATGAAGTTAAGGAGTTATTTGAATCAGATTATCCTAACGGACAGTTTTATGCCCTTTGGTTTAATAATTACGATAATTTTACGAAAATTTCTGTTGATGAGATGACTGGAGAAGATGAAGTAGGATTAAATGGAACTGTTCTTGTCAAATCTTTATTTGATTATCGTGGATTAACAATGATACTTGATATTTATCCTGGAGCAGATACTGTATCGTTTGAGGCTTATTATGATGAACATGAAATTAACGAAAATCAGGAGTTTTACCTTTGTCTGACATCTAAATCATATTTGCACGCTGTTTTTGGAAATTACCTTTTAAGTAGTGAAGGAGAACGCTCTGGTAAGAATAGTCGTGTATCTTTTACTGTATCTAACAAATTTTTTGAAAACTAACCTCCTGTCATATACAGAGGTTTTCAAAGACGCACCTTCCATTAGGGTGCGTCTTTCACTTGCAAAATTACAATTTATGCGGATCATTGTATATGTTGTTTTCAATATCAAAATGAAGCAGAGGTGTTTATAAAGTAAGTAAAAATAAAAGAAGAGAGCTCTAACTTGTAGAGCTCCAAGGGCGGAATTTAATCCGCCTTTAAAAAATAAGTACGTAATTTAATAGTATTGTCATTAATTTTCAGATATAATGCCATATTTGCCATAAATGGGATCTTTAAACAAATTAATCTTTGGTGGAAAATAAGTAAATAAAATAAAACATAATAAAAGTACAAATAATGTAATTATCGGAACAGTTTTTTTGCATTCGTCAAAAGAGAGCATCTTTTTGAAAGCAACATATTCTCCAATAAAAACTGCAACAAAAAAACTACCAATATCTAAAAATGCGAAGTTATTTCCGATGATTCCAGTATATGTGTAAAAGAAAATAACAATAAAACTAATTGCATAAATGATGCCTAAAGATTTAGCACATAAAAAATTTTGAACAGCCTTACCTAAATAAAAATATCCAACAATAGTCATTATAAGCATTGGATAAAAAACTAATTTTAAATGTTCCCATGTACTTTCATTAACACTACTAAAAGACCCAATAATGCGATTTTCACCAAACCAATCAAAAGTAAAATGAAGTAAAGTACCAACAATAGATACTATAAAAAAAGAAATAATTTGAAATTTAATAATCTTTTTTATGTTATTAATAATAAAATCAACCCCTTTAATTAATATATTTAAATATTAAAAAAATATGTTATGAGGAAGAAGATTATAAATCAAATTTGACATACAAACTCAAAATAAGTATAATCAATATAGCAAAAAAACAAAGGAGGAGGATATAATGACTATAGATTCAGCATTATTATATATTTTATACTCATCAATTATATATGCAATAATTATAAATATTTGTTTTGTATTACTTCTTACAAGGTCAATTGGATTATGGGGAGTATTTTCTAAAATTGGTCTTAAAGAATGGAAATCATTAATCCCATTTTACAATCAAGTAACATTACTAAAAGAATTACAAATGTCACCTTGGTGTATATTATTATATTTAGATTTTGCAATTCCAATAATTGGAGCTTTAATGGGAAGAGATGCAACATGGGCGTTTTTAATAGTATTAGTTGGTTTTATAATTTATAAATATATAATAGCAATAAGGTTAGGTGAGTCATTTAAAAAAGGAACTGTATTTTGTTTTTTCTTGGCATTTTTTCCATCAATATTATATCCAGTATTAGGTTGTTCAAAAAAAGAAGAATATACTAAAATACCAAGGAAACAAATAAAAAAATAATTAACAAATGAGGCAATTGAAATAAAATTCATTTGTCTCATTTTGTAAACTTGGGGAGGATTTTGAAAAATTCTCAAAGTTCACTCAAAATTCACCGTCCCCAAAGGGCATAAGGAGATAATATGTTTGATATAGAAAAAGAACTTAAAAAATTACCTGCAAAACCAGGTGTATATATAATGCATGACAAAGATGATAAAATTATATATGTTGGGAAAGCAATATCACTAAAAAATAGAGTAAGGCAATATTTTAGAAAAAATAATAAAACTAAAAGAATAGAAAATATGGTTTCATTAATAGACCATTTTGAATATATCGTAACAGAAAATGAAGCAGAAGCTTTAATTTTAGAGTGTAATTTAATAAAGAAAAATATGCCTAAGTTTAATGTATTACTAAAAGACGACAAGACATATCCATACATAAAAATAAATGTAAAATCAGATTATCCAGATGTATATTTAACAAGAAGAAAACTAAATGATGGAGCAAAATATTTTGGACCTTATGCAAATTCTGGAAGTGCAAAAGAAATGATTGAGCTTATAAAAAGTAAATTCAAAATAAGGCAATGCAAAAATTTTAAATATAAAGATAGACCATGTTTAAATTATCACATAAAAAAGTGCTTAGCTCCATGTATGGGATATGTTTCAAAAGAAGAATATAGAAAGCAAATTGATGAAATAATCGATTTATTAGAGGGAAAAACTGATAAAATAATAAATGAATTAAAAAAAGAAATGGAAGATGCATCTAAAAATATGCAATATGAAAAAGCCGCATACATAAGAGACAAAATAACTGCGATTGAAAATGTATCTAAAAGACAAAAAGTTTCAAACATTGGAGAAAATGATATTGATGTTATTGGCTTAGCACGAAATGATTTTGAAGTATGTATAGAAATATTTTTTATAAGAAAAAGTAAAATGATAGGAAGAGAGCACTACTTTTTTAAAGGTCTACAAGATGAAGATAAAAAAGAAATTATATCTAGTTTTATAAAGCAATATTATATAGGTAAGCCAATATTACCAAATAAAATAATGATAAAAGAGGAAATAGATGATAAAGATTTACTAGAACTTTTATTAACTCAACAAGCAAATAGAAAGCTTGAGATAAAAACTCCACAAAAAGGAGAAAAGTTAAGACTTGTGGATATGGCAGAAAATAATGCATATATAACTTTAAATAATAAAGAAAAAGATAAATACAATGTTTTAACAGAGCTAAAAGAGGTATTAAAATTAGAAAATTATCCTAGAAAAATAGAATGCTATGATATATCAAATATTTCCGGGAATTTTATAGTAGCTGGAATGTGCGTAATGGAAAATGGAATTATAAAAAAGAATTTATCAAGAAGATTTAAAATTAAATCAGTTGTAAATAATCAAGATGATCCAAAATGTATGAATGAAGTAATTTACAGAAGATTAAAACATTCTATAAATGGGGAAGATAAAGGCTTTGGAAGATTGCCAGATGTTATATTTGTAGATGGAGGAATAACTCAAATAAAAGCAACAAAACAGGCTATGTATGATTTGAATTTAAATATACCAATATTTGGAATGGTAAAAAATGATAAACATCAAACAAGAGCATTGATGGATGAAAATAGAAATGAACTCAAAATTTCCGAAAGTTTACTAAATGCAATAACAATGTTTCAAGATAGTGTTCATGACACTGCAATAGGGTACCATAGAAAATTAAGGGATGAATCAATGATAAAATCAAGACTTGATGAAATTCCAGGAATAGGCACTGCTAAAAAAGCTTTATTGCTAAAAGAATTTGGAAGTGTTGAAAAAATATCAAAAGCATCAATTGAAGAACTAACGAAAATAAAAGGAATAAATGAAAATTTGGCACAGACGATTTTGCAACATTTAGCGTGTCAATAGTGTTAGTAGGGACGGAGATTTTTGACACATCCAAATTTGAAATTTTATTTTGAAGAAAAAATCATAGAATAATCTAATTTTTGATGAAAGCAATATTGTAAAAGAAATAAATTTTTATTATAATTTATTTATATAAATAGTAATAAGGAGAAATTTATATAAATGAATCAAAAATTGCAATTAAGCAATAAATATGTAATGATAATAAAGTAATAGAGGAGTGATGAAAATATGAGAAAAATTTGTTTTAAAATTTTAATAATTATATTTTGCTTTATGTTAGCAATATCAATCGACACATATGCAATAACAAATACCAAAAATGAAGCAAACGAAGAAAATATGGCAGAAACTACTCTGATAGAGATAAAAGAAAAAGAAAGAACAGTAATAGATGAGTATAAAGAAAAGTATAGTTCAGAAAAAACAGGAACAATTGCATATTGGTTATATAAAATTAATTTATATAGCTATCTGTTCTCAATAGTTATATGGATAACATGTATAGTATCATTAGTTTTAAATTGTATCAGGAAGAATGTTGGAAAGGCAGTTTTTTCAGGAGTTGGACTAATTGTGCCATTTATAGCAATGTTTTTCTATTCACTAGGAAAAATGGAATATGCTATTAATGAAGATGGAATAAGTGTTGCTATTTTTTTATTAGCTCTCATATTAGAAGTTATAGTAGAAATATTAGCTTTCATATTTTGCTTTTCGAAAAGTAAAATTGGTAAGGAGATATAGAAGATTTCAAAGAGTTTTATGGCAAATGGAAAAAATATTTTGAAAATTACAATTTTATCGGTAGGGACGGAGATTTTTGCCACATACAAAAATTGACATAAGATGAAAAAAGATAAAAAAGTGTATATAAAAATTTAAAATTAAAGGATGGTGAAATGGGGCGCATTAAAAATTCACTATCCTTTAATTTTAAATAAAATAAATAATTCAATTAAAATATTGACATATAAAAAAATTAAATATAATATAAAACAAAATTAGGAATTATTCCTAATTTAAAAAGGAGAATTACATGAACAACTATTCTAAGCAAAGAGCTATTATACTAGAAACATTACAGGCAACACATACACATCCAACAGCCAAAGAATTATATAATATGGTACATGAAAAGTATCCTAAAATTAGCAGAAGTACAGTGTATAGAAATATTAATATTCTCGTAGAAAATAATTTTATTATAAGAATAAAAATGCAATCAGGAGCAGATAGGTTCGACTATATTTGCAAAGAACATTACCATGCGATATGTGAAAAATGTGGAAGTGTATTTGATTTTGTGTATGAATTTGAAAAAGAAAAGCTTAAAAAAATAATAAAAAGTCAAACAGGCATTATAACAAATGCAGATAGTATAACTATTTATGGAATATGTGATAAATGTAAAGAAAAATTAAAATAAGGAGGATTTAAAATGGAACTAAAAGGAAGTAAAACTGAAAAAAATTTAATGGAGGCATTTGCTGGTGAATCACAAGCAAGAAATAAATATACTTATTTTGCTAGTAAAGCAAAAAAAGAAGGATATGAGCAAATAGCTGCTATATTTTTAGAAACAGCTGATAATGAAAAAGAACATGCAAAAATATGGTTTAAATTATTAAATGGAGGAGAAATAAAATCAACAGAAGAAAACTTAAAAGCAGCTGCAGAAGGAGAAAATTACGAATGGACAGATATGTACGATAGAATGGCGAAAGAAGCAAGAGAAGAGGGATTTGACCATATTGCAGACCTATTTGAATCAGTAGGAAAAATAGAAAAAGAACATGAAGAAAGATATAAGAAATTATTAGAAAATGTAGAAGAAGGAAAAGTATTTGAAGCAGGAGAAGTCAAAATTTGGAAATGTAGAAATTGTGGACACATAGTGGTTGGTACAAATGCACCAGAAATTTGCCCTGTATGTTCTCATCCAAAAGCATATTTTGAAATAAAAGCTGAAAACTATTAAAATATATTATATAGTAAAAATAGGAGGGCACTATATGGCAAAATATAAATGCACAATATGTGGACATATATATGATGATGCAAAAGAAAAGATTCGTTTTGAAGATCTACCTGAAGATTGGGTATGTCCATTATGTAGAGTTCCAAAAAAATTTTTTAAACTAATTGAAGAAATCGTTAATGATAATGAAGAAAATTCCAATAAAGTAAAAATAAATAATAACAATCTAGCGATTACTAGAAATAATGATAAATGTATCAACTGTGGTATATGTAAAACTACTTGTATAAAAAGAGAAGATATGAAATTTGATAATGAAAGTGAATTATGTGTTAATTGCGGACAATGTGTTCAAACTTGTCCTGTTAAATCATTAACTCCTAAAAATGAGCTAAATAAGTTATTAAATGCTAAAAAGGATGGAAAAATTTTGATTGCATATACTTCTCCATCTACAAGAGTTGCCTTTGGAGATATATTTGGTTTAGAAAGTGGAAGTTTTACGCAAAATAAATTAGTAGGTTTTTTAAAACAATTAGGTTTTGACTATGTATTAGATACTACTTTTGCAGCAGATTTAACAATTATGGAAGAAGCAAGTGAACTTGTAGAAAGAATTAAAAATAAGGAAAAAATACCAATGTTTACCAGTTGTTGCCCTGCTTGGATAAAATATGCAGAACAGTTCTATCCAGAAATCCTAGACAATATATCTACTTGTAAAAGTCCTATTGGCATGATGGGAATGATTGTTCAAAATTATTTTACTAAAGTTAAGAACATAGAGCAGAAGGATATCTTTACAGTAGCAATTACTCCTTGTACAGCTAAAAAATATGAAATTAGCAGGGAAGAAATTAGTGGTACTGATTTAGTTCTAACACTTTATGAATTAGAAGAATATGTCCATGAAAACAATATAAAATATGAAGATATTAACGAAGATACATTTGATTCCATTTTAGGAGAAGGAAGTGGAGCAGGAGTTATATTTGGAAATACAGGTGGAGTTATGGAAGCTGCACTAAGAACAGCATATTATTTAATAACTGGAAATAATTTAGAAATGAAAGATATATCATTCCATAGTGTGAGAGGATATAATGGTTTAAGAGAAGCTACTATAAAAATAGAAGATTTAGAATTACAAGTAGCTATTATAGATGGTATAAGTAATGCTAAAAAAGTACTAGAAGAAGTGAAAAATGGTAACTCAAAATATCATTATATTGAAATTATGAATTGTGTTGGCGGATGTATTGGTGGTGGAGGTCAACCTAAAATTAATATAAATAAAGAAGATGAAATAAAAAAGAATAGAATTACTAATTTATATAAACGAGATGATTACCAAAAAATACGATTTTCTCATGAAAATCCTGAAATTATAAAAATATACAAAGATTATTTAAATTCGCCATTAAGCAAAGTGAGTGAAGAGCTATTACATACTCATTATGTTGATAGAAGAAAAGGAAATAAGTATTAAAAAAACAATTAACCTAATCTTAAAATAAAAATGAAATATGCAACAACTATTAATTTTTAGATTTAATAGTCAATGTATATTTCATTTTTTCATTTCCAATATTAATTTCTCATCTTTTTATTGCAAAAATCCATTTATAATATGTTCTTCAGCCTCTTCTTTAGTAAGCCCAAGAGTCATCAACTTAATTAATTGTTCACCAGCAATTTTTCCAATTGCTGCTTCATGTGTTAAGTTGCTATCTATATTATTTGCAGTAATTTGTGGAGTAGAAATAACTCTACCTTTATCCATAATAATTGCATCACATTCAACATGACCAAAACATTCATTATTTCCAATTATATTTGAAATAAATTCTTGAGAAGAATTATTTTTTGCAATAGATCTTGAAGTAACTGTTGTACTAGATCCTTTTCCATTTAACTCAACATTAAATATAGTTTTGGCAGTTTGATTATCATGTGTCATAATTCTTTCGGTGATAATTAGTGAAGAATTACCCTCTAAAACACCGGATGTTTCTCTTATTGTAGAATCTACACCTTTTATTTGGATTGTTTCCATTTCTAAAACAGCTCCATTTTTTAGATTAACTATTGTTTTAGGATTTAAAATTCTTTTTCCAGTTCCTTCGCCTTCACCATAGTGTTTTTCAATATATTTTACTCTTGCATTTTCTTCTAAGTGGAAAGAGTGTATTCCATCATGTTCAGATGTAGAGCAGCTACTATTATGAATTCCACAGCCTGCAACTATAGTAACATCAGCATTTTTTCCAATATAAAAATCATTATAAACAACATCTGTAAGTCCAGATTGAGTCAAAATAACTGGAATATGAACACTTTCATTTTTTGTGTTAGGTTTTATTATAATGTCAATTCCTGGCTTATCAGTTTTTGTTACTATATCAATATTTGCAGTTGTATTTCTTTCAATTCCTTTTCCGTTAGACCTAATGTTATATGCTCCCATAGGAGTTTTTTCTATGTCTGCAATTTCTTTTAATAATTTTTTTTGAATTTCGTCCATAAAAAACCTCCTTATATTTTTTTGCAATGAAATGAGTTAGCAGATAAATTCATTTCATCTATTGAATTTGCTATTTCACCATTTTTTAATAATATAATTTCATCTGCAATATTAAGAATTCTTTCTTGATGAGTAATTGCTAAAATTGTACGATTATTTTCTTTTTTTATTTTTTCAAAAATATCAATAAGATTATTAAAACTCCATAAATCAATACCAGCTTCTGGCTCATCAAAAATTGTAAGAGCAGATTTTCTTGCTATTGTCATAGCAATTTCTATTCTTTTAAGCTCTCCGCCAGATAATTTTGAATCGATTTGTCTGTTTATATATTCTTTAGCACAAAGACCAACTTCAGCTAAATAATCGCATGCTTCCTTCATTGTTACTGTATTATTAGATGCTATTTCAATTAAATCTTTTACGGTTAATCCTTTGAATTTTACTGGTTGTTGAAAAGCAAATCCAATTCCAAGTTTAGCTCTTTGAGTAATATTTAAATTAGTAATATCTTGTCCTAAAAAAGTGATAGTACCACTATCAGGCATTTCTATACCCATGATGATTTTTGCAAGTGTTGATTTACCAGATCCATTTGGTCCGGTGATTGCAATAAATTTATTTGTATCTATGGTTAAGGAAAGATTATTTAAAATTTTTTTATTGTCTCTTGAAAAACAAATATTTTTTAATTCTAACATAAAACCTCCATGATTATTAATATTTACATAAAAAACATTGTAGCATAAAATGTGGATTTGTCAAGTGAACTTTGGGGACGTTCATTAAAGATTAGAATTTTTTTGAACTTTAAAGAACGTCCAAAAGTTCAAAAAGATATAGAAAAATGATTAAATATGTGATATATAAATTAAATATTGAATATTTTAGGAGGAAAAAAATGATTTTTGAAGACAAATTTTATATTGGATATCGTGATATAGATACAAATCTAAAAATAAAGAATAGTGCTATTTTAAATATATTTGAAGATATAGCAGGAATGCATGCGAGCTATGCAGGAGAAGGATTAAAAGAATCAGATACAACATGGCTATTAACAGGATATAAAGTAAATATAATTAAAAGACCAGAATATGGAGAAAAAGTAGATGTTTTAACATGGGGAACTGAAATAAAAAATATTACTGCATCAAGAGAATTTGAAATAAGAAGCAAAACAGGAGAATTATTAATTGCTGGACTATCTAATTGGGGACATATAAATTTAAAAACTAAAAAAATAGAAAAAGTATCGCCAGAGCTTATAAATTCGTATAAATTAGAGCCTTCTAAAACTAATTTTAATGAGTTAAAACTAAAAAAAATTAATGAGCCTGAAAATTATTTATATAATAAATCATATAAAGTAGATTGGAATTGGATTGATGCAAATAATCATATGAATAATATATATTATTTAGAAGTTGCAGAAATGACTTTGCCAGAGGAGATAAGAGATAGTAATAATTATAGTGGGTTCGAAATAATGTATAAAAAAGAGGTAAAGTATGGTGATGTTATAAAATGCTTGTATGCGGAAAATGAAAGCTCATATATTGTGGCAATTAAAAATGAAGATTTGTCTGAGCTACATGCAATAGTTAAATTAAATAAATGTAAAATAAAATCCTTGATATATTGAAATATCAAGGATTTTATACATATAAATGGTGCGGATGAAGGGACTTGAACCCCCACGTCGTTGACACTGGTTCCTAAGACCAGCGCGTCTGCCAGTTCCGCCACATCCGCATTTGTTTTTTGAAACTTATTAAATATTAGCATAACTTTATATACTTTGTCAATACTTTTATTTTTTATTTTTTTAATAATTATTGATATATATTAAGACTATAGAAGATAATGAAAGTTGTAATTTTTTTAGATTATTAAAAATTCTCATAAACAATATACTTAAATAATAAATTAAAATAAAACACTTGAACATTATAAAAAAGTGTGCTAAATTGAAATTTATATATTATGTAAAAATTTTAATTTTATATAATGTAAAGGAGGACATAATGGAAGAAAATAAAACAATATCTGATTTTAGAGATTGGCTTAGAAAAGAAATGAGTAAGATTGTAAAAATGTCAAAAGATAGAAAAACAGCAGAGAAATTGCTAAGGAGATTTGATTTACTATTTAATATAAATAAGTTTTTAGATAATTATGATGAAAATATAATTGTACTATCAGTTGAAAGTAGAAATAAAGGTAAAAAAGCTATAAATTATGATAATAGTAAAGATGAAGAAGTTACGAGCTTAATTAATGAAATAATGGAGTGGATGGATCATAACAATATAAATGATAACCAAGACTTTGATAAAATGTGGGATATATGTAAATTTTTAGAAAATCACGATGAAAATATAAAAATCTTAGATAAATATAATAAAGAAAAAAAAATTAATGGTAATCCATATGGAGATAGTGAAAATAGATAGCAAAACAAGAGCTTTTATAAAATTAATATAAAAGCTCTTATTTTACATTAAACAATAAAACCAATATATAGACTATTTTTTTTGATTATGTTATAATATTTCTACATTAAAAGAATAAAAATGCTAGGAAAAATTTGAAGTTAGAAATAGATAGAGATGTAGTAATATTTCATAGTGAAAAAAGTATTTTATAATTCCGGAAGAAATAAATAGGAGGAAAAAATATGAGAGAAAAATATCTTGAAGACTTAGGTTTAGATGATGGATCTGATATATTAAGTAAATTTAAAATTGATATGGACGAAATTTTAGAAGAATCAGAACTTCACGATAATAATAAAAAAGGCGATAACTCAAAAAAAGAAAATAAATAATAAGAGAGGGTGTACATATGGAAATTCCTATACAAAAAAATAAGGAATATATAGTAGATATAATTGATAACGGATTTGAAGGAGAAGGGATTGCAAAAATAAAAAATTTTACAATCTTTATTGATGGTGCAATAAAAGGAGAAAAATGCAAAATTTTAATAGTAAAAATAACATCATCACATGCCTTTGGAAAATTAATAGAAATATTAGAAAAGTCACCTAATAGATGTACACCAGATTGCGAAACATATAAAAGATGTGGGGGATGTAATTTAAGACATATTGATTATGAAGAAACATTAAATATAAAACAAGAAAAAGTCCAAAATTTAATTAACAAAACTTTAGTAAATAATATTAAAGTATCAAAAACATTAGGAATGGGAAATCCATATAATTACAGAAATAAAGCACAATATCCAATAGGAGTAGATAAAAATGGCGAAAAAGTATTAGGAGTTTTTGCAAAAAGAACACACGAAATAATTCCAATAAAAGAATGCAAAATTCAAAAAGAAATATCATATCAAATTGCAAAATACATATTAGACTATATAAAAGAAAATAACATAAGTGTATATAACGAAAAAAAGCAAAAAGGACTATTAAGACATATTGTTACAAAAGTAGGAATACAAACAAACGAAATTATGTGTATTATAGTAATAAATGGAAAAGAAATTCCAAATGAACTTACACTGGCAAACAATATAATAGATAGATTTCCAATGGTAAAAACAGTTGTAAAAAATATTAATACAAAAAACACAAATGTAATAATGGGAGAAAAAAATGAGGCAATAGTCGGAAGAGGATATATAACAGATGTATTAGGAGACTATATTTTTAAAATATCTCCAATGTCATTTTATCAAGTAAACCCAACACAAGCAGAAGCACTATATAATATTGCAATAGAAAAAGCACAGATTGGTAAAGATGATATTGTATGTGATTTATATTGCGGAATAGGAACAATTGGAATTTTCGCATCAAAATTTGCAAAAAAAGTTTATGGAATAGAAATAGTAAAGCAAGCAATAGAAGATGCTCATATAAATGCTAAATTAAATAATATTAAGAATATAGAATTTATGTGTGGAGATGTTGAAGAGTCATTTGAAAAATTGGTAAAAAAAGAAAAAATTAATCCAAATGTAGTAATTGTAGATCCGCCAAGAAGGGGATTGGATGGTAATACTATTGAGAATATATTGAAACTAGATGTTAAGAAGGTTGTGTATATTAGTTGTAATCCTGCAACTATGGTAAGGGATTTGAAGATGTTTGAGGAAAAGTATGATGTAAAAGAGGTTCAGCCTGTGGATATGTTTCCGTTTACGAGCCATGTGGAATGTGTGGCGGTGATGGGTCGTAAGGATAATTAGAAGACCATTGATACTAATGTGTTACAGCGTTTTGACAAATTATGTAAAATATGCTATAATGAAAAGACAAGCTAAGTGCTTTTTATATAGAGCTAATATCCTTTATTACATCTACAGAGATGTTCATATATAGTCCGTAAGTTAATGTTTAGTAAATGAAATTACAACAATGAAAAGGAGAATGCATAATGAAAGAATTTACACAGAGATTTACAGAGGTATACAAGAAAGTCGCAACCGCAGGCGAGTATTCTATGGAAAAAGCAAACCAAATTGGGTATGGCAATGGTGTGAAGGCAATTGATATGCCTAAAACAATGTCGGATGAACTCGAAAGAATTGGTGGGGGCTGTTGTTTTCATTATTCGTGGAAAATGATCTACGAACTTAATAAGGTGGGAATTAAATCCTACTGGGCAATGATTCCAGAACCTACTAAGGAGAGACCTAGAGATTTAAAGTGTGTAGTCGTTTATGAGACACCTGAAGGAAACAGATGGGTAGCTGATATTGTTGAGGAGGTAAAAGCAGAGGTAAAGCTTGAAGATTATGTTGGTGATACTTGCAAGAGAATTACTGCGACAGGAGAGATTGTTGACAATTCAAAAATTGCTTTAGAGCAAGTGGCTAGAGATAGCGTTAATCCAATTACTCCTGGATTTTTAAGAATATATCCTATTGTAACTGATTCACAGCAATCATTTTTAGACTACAACCAAAATTCATATGAGCAAATCGATGCTTAATGAGGAGGAGATAAAGGATACTAACGAAAAAGTGGGACTAGAATTTCTAGTCTCCTTTTTTGTTGAAACCTCAGGCTTTTTTTTAGTATCATCGATATAAAAGAATTTATTTAAAGTTTGAGGAAAATTATTTCTATTCAAGTCATTTGTAGTTCCTCTCAAACATGATTTGTTTTTTTTCAGGGGAACACCCTTCTTTACAAGCAATTGTTTTGTGTATAGTTGTTAAATTATCAAGATTGTTCAAATGTTGAGGCAGAATCTGTGCTTGATGAAGTTTTAAATAAATGTGAAAAAGAAATAGAAATATAGGGGGTTTTGTGGCTCTGTTTTTGTTCGTAGAAAATTATACAGTAGTACACATTATTCAAAAAGGGTATGGCAATGTATGGAATATGTGAAATCAGGAAAAACAAATTGTCAAGAATTTAAGGTATTAAGAGAGGACATTATAGAAAGCTGTTTTGCTGAGGCATACCAAATATTATGCAAAAATAATAAAGATGTAATAAAAAGATTTTTAGAAAGAATTGATAATTTGTTAAGTGAGATAAAATAAAGAATGCAATTAGAAAATTGCAGGAGCAAAAAATAGAAATTGAAACTAAATTAGATTCGTTGCTAAATTTAATGATTGATGGTACAATAGACAAAGAAATATTTACAAACTTTTTCCAAGACTGTAAGCCAATTAGGCAAAGACCCAGACATTGATGCTGTCCTTGCAGAAATTGATAAGTGTATCGACGAACATTGTATCACAGCATGCAAAAAGCTGACGGATATTCACGAAGATACTGCCAAAACAGTTCTTGTGAAGTATCACGAGGCTTGTGCCAAGAAACTTCAGGAACTGAATAAGGAAATTCAGGCTCTAAATGACGAAAAAAATAGACTGGAGGCAATTATCCAAAAAATCAGCTGATTTTCCTGTCATATACAGGTTTTTAAGGAGCACCTATCATTGGGGTGCTTCTCTCATTTCTAAAAATATTGATAAATAAATTTTTATATGTTAATATTAATAAAAAGAGGAAAGGTTTGTGATGATAAAATAGCTAGCATAAAAATGCTAGAAACAGGACATGGTTTTGTTTTTGATATATATAATACATGTTTTTTACTAAAAATAACGATGAAGTTTTATTAGTAGATACTGGTGAGGGTTCAGAAATAGTAAAAAGATTAAAAGAAAGTAATATAGAATTAAAAATATTCACAATATATTTATTTCTCATTGCCATACAGACCACATTTTTGAACTAATCTAGATGCTAAAAAGAATGAGTAAATTATTTGGAAAAGAAACTATCAAGGAAAAATAAACATCTATTGTAATAGTGAGGTGGCTGAAGCTGGTAAAAATTTTAATGTAATTTATACATTACCAGCTGAAAGACTAAATCAAATATCAGGATTATATAACGATAAAATAAATAAGATAAAGGCAAGAATTGAGAAGAAAAGATTATTATTGGAGAAGAAGCAACGAGTGTTATATGATATAAACGTTTCAAAATAAGTGGGAGGAAAAAACAATGGCAATTAATTACGAATATTATAAAGTATTTCATTATGTAGCAAAATATAAAAAAATATCTTTAGCCGCGGAAAAACTATATGTATCTCAACCAGCAGTAACTCAAACAATACAAAAATTAGAAGAACAACTAGGAGGAAACTTGCTAGTAAGAACAAAATCTGGAATAGAATTAACAGAGATAGGGAAAAAGCTATATGATATAACAAGTCAAAGCATTGAAACATTAGATAATGTTGAATATAAATTTAATAAATATGAAAATCTTGAAGATGGGATAATAAGAATAAAAACGGGAAGTAGTCTAGCAAATATGTTATTATACAAAGCATTAGCAAAATTCTGTAAAGATTATCCTAATATTAAATTAGAAATATCTACAGGAGCTCCAAATAAATCAATAGAGAAATTACATACTGGAGAAACAGATATGGTTTTAGTGTATCTTCCATTTGAAATAGAATATAGTAATATGGAAGTTACAGAGTGTGCTCAAAAGGAATTTGTTTTTGCAATGAGTAAAAAATATGCAAGTGAGAACAAAGTAAAGGTTTCAAAAATCGAAGATTTAAACAAATACTCGCTAATTGTTCCAATACAAGAATCAGCAGTTGGAAAAATGTTTAATAAGAAATTTAAGAATAAAATAAATAATTTCAATTATGTTGTAGCACAAGAGTCAATGAAGAAAGAATTAATTATGAGAAATTTAGGAATAGGATTTATTCTAAAAGATGAGATAAGAAAAGAATTGAAAAAAGGAGAAATAATCGAAATAAATATTCCTAATTCTAAAATAGAGACCTCAATAGGAGTAGTTACATTAAATGATAAATATAGTAATTATGCAACAAAAAAATTACTATCATATTTAAAATAATAATCAGATACATATTATAAGTTAAACTTATAATATGTATCATTTTTTTCTATTTTATTTATACTTAAACCTATGTTATATTAATTATGTAAATTAAAATTAAACAATTTTTGAAAAGTAAAACTAATGAAAAAGAATAAAATAAGTATTAATATTAGAAATCTTATGAATCGAAAGATTAATAAGAAGAAGGAGGAAAAAATGAAAAATAAAAAAATTGTTAATTTGGAATGGTATAACAGAATTAAAAAATTAATTAAAGAAGGAGAAGATTTAGTTGGCAATGAGAAATTGAAAATTATTCCAGAAGGAGAGAGAGATTTATACAAATTATATTTTGGAGAAGATTTAGTATATAACTGGAATGGAATAGAAGCTTTAATTTTCAATGATAATGTTGAAGAAACATCAATAAAAATTCCTAAGTGTAAATTACCTAAAGGAATAAAAGAATTTTACGAAGTAGACGAAAAAGGTAATCCAACAGGAAATTATGATTGGGATTATATTATTAGAGTTTTAGGAAGCTTAGTTAATATAAATGAGTCTGAGTTAAATATATTTGAAATGTGGGACTCTGAATATGCAGATGAAATACAAAAAATTTTAAATTTAATGCCATACAATGTAGCATATTTATTGGAAAATATTAATGATTCAAGTGAATTATATGAAATGCTTGCAGTAAGTGCAGCAGGAAAAACAGATTTAGATTTCCCAATGCAATTAAGAAATAACGCATCTGCAATGTTTTCTTTATTTGAAGAATGTAATTGGGATGATATAGATAGTTGTTGGGAATTATTATCAGATAATTTAAAACAAGATAAGAAATTTTTAGAAAAAATCTTCAAGTTAAATGCAGTTAAAGAGAGTTCATCAACTTTGTTAAAAATAAATCCAGAATTATATCAAGATGATGAAGAATTTAAAATGAAAATGTTAGAATGTGATTGTTGTTATTTATTTGAAAATCTTTGGAATGAAACAAAAGATTTATGGGATTCTGTGATGAAAAGAATTGATGATGAAGAATTTTTTAGATCTTGCGAAGATGTAGATTTTGAATATATTGAAAGAGGAAACAGCGAATTTGCAGAAAAATTATTTGATGAAATTGATAGGAGAATCACTCTTGCAATTCAAAAAGGAAAAAAATTAGAGTATCCATATTTTGGGAGAAAAGAAACAGAAAAAGTACCTTTAAACTATTTAAGAGCAATGTTAATAAGTAGAGATAGAAAAAATCTTGGACTTGATGTACAAAGATATATTATTAGAGCAAATGGCGGAAGATTAAAATTACCTAAAGAAGTCGCTGTATACAATACAGAAATAGAGGATGAAGAAGATGATGTTACAATTATATATGGTACTGATAAACAAGGACTACAAAATATCTTATATTATTATCCAGCACCAATAATAGACGGATTTACAAGACAACAAAGAATATTGAACAATAAAGGTGATGTTGTAATGATGAAGAGAACAAGTGCTTTTGATGATGGTAGAGTAGAAGATATAGATGATGCTGTTGTTACTTATACATATAATAGAGAAGGCAATAAAATTTATTCATTATCAGAAGATTGGATAATGGGAACATTATATAACAAATATGATGAAAATGGAGAAATTATTAAAACAACTGAAATTCCTATAATAACTGAACAAGATTGCAATATTATAGCTACAATGAAAAAAGCAGTTGGAAGAACAATAGGAAATATGAATAATGCACAAGCAGAAATAAAGAGATTAATAAATAATGAATTTGAATTAGAAGGTGAAGAACAAGATGATAACTAAACAAGCATATTCAGAGGTTTATGCTATTATTAGTATGATGTCAGAAACACTTAGGAATAAAATTCCACAAAATGTCTTAAATGGAATTGATAATAATAGAGATAAAGAGAACTATATAAAAGTAAATAACATAAAACAATTGAACATTTCGAAACAAGCTGAAGAATTATTAGCAGTATTATATAAAAACTATCTGGCAACTGATGAGGAAAAGAAGATAATTAAGGCAAAAGAAATGATCTTATTTGAAAGAAAACAGAAGGAATTGAGAAAAAAATATAATCCAGACAGCATATTTAAGAGCAGAAAAACAATTTAAATAATAATTAAAAATAGCACATAAATTTGTGCTATTTTTAATTATTTGGGATTGTAAATAAATTAAGGTATGATATAATTCTTAAAAATATATTTGAATATATAATGTGTTTATTTATCTTATTATGTAATAATATCATATTGTAGTAGGAGAGCAAAATAATGTTAGAAGAATACAAAACCATTTGTTATGAAACTATTTAAAAATGATTCAAGTGGAAGAGAAGATGCCAAAGAAATAAAGCATAATCCTGAAATATATCTAAAAATAATGAAAGAATTACAAGTTACGAAAGAACAATATTTAATATTTGAAGATTCGCTAATAGGAGTTGATGCTGCTAATAATGCAGGTATAGATGTTGTTGCTATGTATGACAAATATTCGGATTTAGAACGCGATGAAATAGAAAAAAATCGTCATATAACTTTAGTAATTATAAAGATGTAATACAAAATTTATTAAAGGAGGATTTATAGAAATATTAATATTCAAAGATTTATATGAGAATAATTTAATAAATTAAAAATGGAGGTTAATTATGATTGATTTTAAACATGCAATGATTGCATTTAAAAAATATTTAGAAAATTTCGATTCTCAATATGGAAAAATAGAGCTAAAAATAAGACATACATATGGTGTTGTAAAAGCAAGTGAATATATTGCAAATAAACTACAATTGAATAGTGAAGATATAGAACTAGCAAAATTAATTGCTTTATTACATGATATTGGAAGATTTGAGCAAATAAAACAATGCAATAGTTTTATAGATAATAAAGATATTGATCATGCAATATTGGGAAATAATATTCTATTTAAAGGTAATCTTATTAGAGATTTTATAGAAGATGAACAATATGATAATATTATTTCCAAATCTATATTAAATCATAATAGATTATACATTGAAGATGGTTTAGATGAAAGAGAATTACTACATGCAAAAATAATTAGAGATGCGGATAAAACCGATAATTTTAGAGTAAAAGCGGAAGACGATTTCGAAAATATTATTGATAATTCTAATAGAGAAATTTTAGAAAATGATATTATTTCAGACAAAATATATAATGATTTTATGAATAGTAAAATTATTGTAAGAGAAGACAGAAATACATATATGGACTTCTGGGTTTCTTATATAGCCTTTATATTTGATTTTAATTATAAATTTGGGTTAGAATATATAAAAGAAATGGATTATATTAATACAATAATAGATAGATTAGATTATAAGAACAAAGACACAAAGCAAAAGATGGAAAAAATAAGAAAACATGCTCTAGAATATATTGAAAATAGTTTAAAATGTGAAGAAGTATAATAAGAGATAGATGCTGGCTCATGTGACATATGGAGTATTTTATAATGAAATATAAAAAATACGTAGGAGATATTTATATGATTAACTATAATATAAAAGTACCAAGGGACAAGATATTAGGTCTTAAATCTATAAGCTGTATTCATAAATAATGCGCATCCGTGATTATCATAAAGAAAATTAATAATCTTTGATGTAGATTTAATTTAGCTATCATAAAAATAAATCGATAAAAGGTAGGGCAAATCATGAACAAAATTATTCCAGATAAGTTAAAAATAGGTGACGAAATAAGAGTAATTGCACCATCTAGAACTATGAGCATTTTAAGTGATAATGTAATCAAAAGTGCAAAAGAAAAATTAGAAAATATAGGTTTTAAAGTAACATTTGGAAAAAATGTTTCAAAATCAATAGGAGAAGATTATAAATGTGCAAGCATATTAGATAGAGCAAATGATCTAAACGAAGCATTTAAAGACAAAAATGTAAAAGCTATATTAACAGCAATAGGTGGATATAATGTAAATCAAATATTAGACTATATTGACTACAATTTAATAAAACGAAATCCTAAAATTTTATGTGGATTTTCTGATATTACTGCATTAACAAATGCAATTCATGCTAAAACAGGAATGGTAACATATTCAGGTCCTCATTTTTCTAGTTTTGGAATGAAAAAAGGTTTTGAATACACAGAAACATACTTCAAAAAAATGCTTATGAAATCCGAAAAAATAAAAATAGAAAGTTCTAAAGAATGGAGCAATGACAGCTGGTATAATAACCAAGAAGAAAGAATGTTTATATCAAATCAAGGAATGAAAGTAATTAATAAAGGAGAAGCGGAAGGAAGAATTATCGGCGGAAACTTATGTACATTAAATTTATTGCAAGGAACTGAATATATGCCAAATTTAAAAGATAGTATTTTATTTATAGAAGATGATGGATTGGTAGGAAAAAATTTTAATAAGGAGTTTGATAGAAATTTGCAATCCCTTTTGCATTGTGCTAAAAAAAAAAATATAAAAGCAATTATAGTTGGAAGAGCAGAAAAAAATTGTGAAATGAATGATGAAAAATGGGAAAGAATATTTAAAAGCAAAAAAGAATTAGAAAATATTCCTATTGCTATAAATTCAGATTTTGGGCATACTACTCCAATTTTTACTTTCCCTATAGGAGGGGATGCGAAAATAAAAATAGATGAAGATATAAAAATTGAAATTGAAGATTAATATGAAAATCAAAAGATAAAATAATAGTATAATAAAAAAAGAGCCAAGAAAATTGGCACTTTTTTTGGATCAAAAATTATGCAGTTTTGATGTAAAAACATAGCAATTTAATTGAGAAAAAAGAATATTTATGATATAGTGTTGGTATAAAAAATTAAGAAGGGAAACTATATGCTAAAAGATCTATGTTTTGAAGTAATACAAACATGTCCAAATAAATGTAAATTTTGCTCTTCTAATTCATCACAAGATAAACAAACAATAATTACATTAGAACAGTTTAAAAAGACAATTACGCATTTTATAAATCAAGGTGGAATAGAAGAAATATCAATTTCTGGTGGAGAGCCATTTTTGCATCCAGATTTATTTGAAATGGTAAAGTTTAGCAAAGACAATGGAATTAGAACTGTTATATTTACCAGTGGAATAAAAAGAGCATCTGAAATGCCAACAGAAATGATAGAAAGTATTAAAAGCAAGTGTAAGCAAGATTTACAAAAAATAGAGGAACACGAGCCATGGAATAAAAGATTAAAAGAAAATGTAAAAGCATATTATGATAGATATTTAAAACCAAAATCATTTGAGGCAATAACAAGACAAGATTGTGAGAAATTAAAACAATTAGGACTAGACAAGATTGTATTTGATTGGCAGGCATTTGAAGAAACAACTGATAATGAATTAATGGGAAGAAAAAGATTAATTACATGCCTAATGGACTCCTTGATAAGAGCTAGTGTAACAGGGCTAAATGTTGATGTACATTTTATCCCAATGAAACCAAATTATATGCAATTTCCCGATATAATAGAATGCTTAGAAATATCAGGTGTAAAAAATATAAGTGTACTAAATTTTGTACCTCAAGGCAGAGGAAAAAATAATAAAGAAGAATTAATGCTAAGCGAAGAAGAATTAAAAGAATTTTCAGAAATATTAAAAAAGGCAAAACAACATTATAGTGGTAATATTAGAATAGGAATTCCACTAAATGGAAGAATATCACATTTATGTACAGCAGGAACTGAAAAACTAGATATAAAGTATGACGGAACAATACTACCTTGTCCAGCTTTTAAAGAATTGAATATAGAGACCATGCAAAAATATGGAATAAAATTATATAGCATATATGACGATTTAGAAAAAGTAGTTATACATAAAGGAAAGAGAAAAACACCATTGTGTAAACAAGTTTATGGATTTAAAGGAGATTTAGCAGAAAGCGATGAAATTATAAAATAGAATATGATATATTAAAAAATATGACAGTATACTAAAAGTAAGTTTGTTACACATGTATAAATTTACATAACACTTGAAATGATATAAATATTTTGGTATAATATACAAGTCAAATGCGCTAACAAGCGTGGGCAGAAAACATAATAAACTTTGAATGGAGTGTACATTATGGATGAAGATGTAAAAGGTTTTACAAAATTCTTAGAAAATTTTGGAGATGTAATAATGAAAATCGGAGGTCCAAAGATACGGAAAAATAACATTGAAAGGGATTATGACGCAATAAAAAATGTAAATTCAGAAATTTGTACTGAGTGCGGTGGGGCATGTTGCAAAAAATGTGGTTGCCACTTTGCTCCATCAGACTTTAAAGAGCTTACATTTGAGTATCTGAAGCGAGAAATTGAGCGGGGTTATATTTCCATTGATTGTGTTGATGGAGAGATGATTTATCAAAGTGGATTTTTCTACATACTTAGGGTAAGAAATCAGGGGGCTCCTATTGTTGATTTTGGATACGATAGGAGTATGACACCATGTAGCTTACTTACAGAAAATGGATGTAAACTAAGTTATGATGAAAGGCCAACCGGAGGAAAGCTTCTTATACCATCTGAAGAATTTGGTTTCGATTTTTCCTTTGGCATAAAAGAAAAGGTACGAAAATGCGAGCAGAAGTACGAGATTGAAACTTGTTGTTTTGAATGGAGACCATATGCAAATATTATAGGAAAGCTGGAAAAACATTTTAGAGACAAGGATTTTCAATGTGTACTTTAAATTGATTTACTTACAAATTTTTGAAAGAGTATTTTTGCATACGAGAGGCATTGCTGTGAATAGGGCAATGCCTCTTGTATATTTTATGAGTTATTAAGATTATAAAATAGGATAGATGCTTTATTTTTTTGTAAATATATGATAAGATTACCTCAATGGAGGGAGTTTGTCTTGAATAATAAGTTATCAGATATAAAGCAAAAAATAATTTCAAATGAAGAATACAAAAATTGGACAAATATAATATCAAATTTAGAAAAGGAATTTGCTCTATCTTCAGATTTTAACAATAAAATTGCACTTGAGCACGGAATAAAACATATGGATAGAGTTGCAAATAATACATATAAATTACTAAAAGAATATAACTGTGATGAAGATGTTTGTATATTAGGATATATAACTGGTTTGATTCATGATATAGGAATGATACATGGTAAGCCGGGACATGCCAAAAATGGAGCTGAAATGTCAAAAACATTTTTGGAAAAATTAGATTTATTAGACATAAAAGATATTCCAAAGATTATAAATCCAATAAGAAACCATGGAAACGGTGGAAAAAATCCAGATGTAATTACTTCATTCATAGCAATAGCAGATAAAGCAGACATGTGCAAAATGCGCTCTTTAGGGAATTCATCTCCTATTAAATTTATAGAAGATTATGAGGTAAGAATAAAAGATAATATTTTACAAATTAGTTACACAATGTCCAATTTAAAAGGAAAAGAAGGATTATATATGATTCCAAAATCAATTGATATTCCAAATATGCTAGGTAGTAATTTGGGATTGAAAGTTGAATTTTATATAAATGGAGAATATGAAGAATTTGGTGACAGAGGAAATTATAAAGGTGAAACATATCTAAGAAGAGATTAGTTATTTTAGAATAAGAGAAAAATTGAGAGCATTGACAAATATGAAAATTACAAAATTTCCAAAATCATATTTATGAATGCTACTATAAAAAAGGAGATTAATTATGAAAATAGTATCATGGAATGTAGCAGGTTTTAGAGCCTGTATAAAAAAAGGTTTTGACGATTTTTTTAAGGATATTGATGCAGATGTATTTTGCATTCAAGAATCAAAAGTAACAGAAGATCAATTTGATTATCTACCAAAAGGATACTACAGATTTTTATATCCAGCAGAAAAAAAAGGATATTCTGGAACACTTGTATATTCAAGAGTAGAGCCGATTAATGTAACATATGGAATGGGAATTGAAGAGCATGATCATGAAGGTAGAATTGTTACAATGGAATTTGAAAAAATATTCCTAGTTAATGTATATGTTCCTAATGTAAAAAGAGATTTATCAAGATTAGACTATAGAATGATATGGGAAGATGATTTTAGAGCATATTTAAAAAATCTTGAAAAAACAAAACCAGTAGTTATATGTGGAGACTTTAATGTTGCACATGAGGAAATAGATATAAAAAATGCAAAGGCAAATAGAGGCAATGCGGGATTTACTGACGAAGAAAGATCAAAATTTACAGAGCTATTGAATGCGGGCTTTATAGATACATATAGATACTACCATCCAGACGATGCAATTTATACATGGTGGAGCTATATGGGAAAAGCACGTGAAAAAAATGTTGGATGGAGAATTGATTATTTCATAACATCAAAAGATTTTATAAATGAGGTAGTGGATACAAATATATATAATGAAGTGATGGGAAGCGACCATTGTCCTATAGGAATAACTGTGAAAGATTAGAAAAATTTATAAAACAAAAGCAACTGTTGGTTGTCAGAATTGCTATTGTTAATTGGTAGAAATAAATACAACTTTATAATAAAATAACTGCATAAAATGTTATAAAGGAGAAAAAAATGGAGTTAAACGAAAAAATTCAAATATTACGAAAGAATAAAAATATGTCACAAGAAAAACTTGCAGACAAGCTAAATATATCTAGACAAGCAGTACAAAAATGGGAAAATGGAGAATCTTTGCCAGACATAAGCAACTTAATACAACTTAGTAATATATTTAATATTACTTTGGATAGGTTATTAAAAGATGATGATTGCGTAAATATTATAAATAATCAAAATCATTCAGAAAATCAGATAATTAATTTTCTTATTTTAGCTAAAAAGAATACTTATGCAGGTAATGCTAAGGAAGAAGAAAAGCCAACAAGACCAGGGTCTCATGATTTAATATATGAGCAAGATAATTATAAGTATTTTGATACATATTTAGGAGGAGAAAGATTTATAGGAGAAGAAGCTGTATTTATAGATAATAACCCTGTATGGGCGATGAATTATAATGGAATTGAAATAAATGAAAAATTTTCTGGTAATTTTCTAAAACAAGCATTATCAAATGTAGATGCAAATAAACCATATAGAGGTCCAGAAATATTTAAAGATGGAAATTATACATATGTATGTAAAGTTAATGGAACATTTAACAATTTTTATGGAGAAGAAGCTATGTATTGCCAAAACGAAAAAGTTTATACATGTGCTTTTAGTGGTGGAATAATCAAATAATAAATGTAAGGAGAAAAGGATTATGGAAGAATTTTTTGATGTTTTAAATGAAAAAGGACAATATACAGGAAAGGTAGAAAGTAGAGAAAATTGCCATAAGAATGGATTATGGCATAAAGCAGTAGTAGCATTTATAATTAACTCTAAAAAGCAAGTTTTATTACAAAAAAGAAGCAAAAATAAAAAATTATGGCCTAATACATGGGATGTAACAGCAGGAGGACATGTATTAACAGGAGAATTTGGATTTGAAGCAGCAATTAGAGAAGCAAAAGAAGAGCTAGGAATTGATTTAAATAAAGAAAACATGACATTTATAGGTTCAGCAATTTCAACAAATATCAAAGGGGATATTATCAACAATCACTTTAACGAATTTTATATCGTGAATAGAGATTTAGATGAAACAAAATTAAAATTGCAAGAAGAAGAAGTTTCAGAGGTAAAATGGATAGATAAAGATGAAATTATAGAAAGAATAAAAGATAATTATAATGGAATAACAGATAAAGAAGGTTGCTGGACATATTTAATTAAATATTATGAATGGTTGGATAAAAAATAAAATATGTTGAATTGAAAGTTAAATACGCGAAAATATGAAAAATAAAATGAGGGAGATAATGATACTGTAGATGAGATTGGAAACCTAGTATAACACACTTGTAGAAAGGAATATTAACAATAATATGAAAAAAATAATAATGTATATTAC
>ENA-UOJD01000220-UOJD01000220.1-human-gut-metagenome-genome-assembly--contig:-P48-NODE-220-length-90984-cov-11.641808_pt1 | contig 90984 bp, 84 predicted proteins | sample MGYA00242342_ERZ723889 | MGnify/ENA metagenome assembly ERZ723889 | reverse complement strand
GAAAACCCCGCTTTGACAGCGACAGAAAACCGCGCTTTAACGACGACAGAAAACCTCGTTTTGACGGTGACAGAAAGCCCCGCTTCAATGATGACAGGAAACCTCGCTTTGACAGCGACAGAAAACCTCGCTTTAATGACGACAGAAAACCGCGCTTTAACGACGACAGAAAGCCTCGTTTTGACGGTGACAGAAAGCCCCGCTTCAATGATGACAGGAAGCCTCGCTTTGACAGCGACAGAAAACCCCGCTTCGACGGCGACAGAAAGCCCCGCTTTGACAGCGACAGAAAGCCTTTCAAGTCGGACTTCTTTGAAGATGAAGTACTTGATGTTGAATTCAATGCATTTCCTTCTCCCGAAATCGTTGAAAATGACGAGCAGGAGCGTGATCTGCCCAGCATAATCATGGGCAGAAATCCCGTCAAGGAAGCAATCAAAAGCGGACGAAGCATCGACCGTATCCTTGTAACAAAGGAACACGATGGTTCTTTGGGCGAAATCATCAGTCTTGCCCGTGACGAGAATCTTGTTATTCGAGAAGTGGATCGTTCCAAGCTGGACGAAATCTGCATGCCGTTCGGCCATAACGGCAAACCCGGAAACCATCAGGGCATCGTTGCAGAAATCCCGGGTGTTGAATATGCCGAACTCGAGGATATACTTGACTATGCCCGCGTTCGCGATGAAAAACCCTTTGTTATTCTTCTTGACGGCGTTGAAGATCCGCATAATCTCGGCTCAATCATCCGCAGTGCGGAGTGCGCCGGCGCACACGGAGTTGTTATAACAAAGCGTCGCAGTGCACCCGTAACGGCAACGGTTGTAAAGACTTCTGCCGGAGCGGCGGAACACATGCGAATCGCCCGTGTTGTGAACCTTGTTTCTGCAATTGAAACACTGAAAAAGGAAGGCCTTTGGATTGCCGGCGCGGACATGGCGGGCAACAGTATGTATGAAGCGGACATGAAGGGCGGCTTTGCACTCGTTATCGGCAGTGAAGGCAGCGGGCTCAGCAAACTTGTAAAGGAAAAATGTGATTTCCTTGTTTCCGTACCGATAAAAGGCAAGATTGATTCTCTTAATGCATCGGTTGCGGCAGCTATCATCATGTTTGAAAAGAACAGACAGGACAGCGTGAATTAAAAATGAAAACTCTCCCGAACGACGGAGTTTCCGCCGATATTGAGAATCTTGACAGCCTGAACGATGAGGCATTGGCTCGACTTGCCCAGAACGGCAGCAGTGATGCCGAGCATACACTTGTTGTTCGTTTTATGCCTCTTGTGCGTATAAAGGCGCGTCCCTATTTTCTTATCGGTGCGGATCATTCCGATCTTGTTCAGGAAGGTTCAATCGGTCTGTTCAGCGCGATTCGTGATTATGACTGCGAAAAGCATACAAGCTTCCGAACCTATGCAGAGGTTTGTATAGGCAACAACATTATTGCTGCAATAAAACGCGCAACACGCAAAAAGCACTTTCCGCTGAACAGCTATATTTCGCTCGACAAGCCGGTTTTTTTCGATAATCCCGATGACGAAGCGCGTTGTCTCGGCGACTCGATCCTGCTTGCTGCCACAATCGACCCGGAGGAGCTTGCTATTGACCGCGAGGCGGAACTTCACATCCTGCACGGGCTCAAAGCAGAGCTTACGGAACTTGAGTTGAGTGTTTTACGGCTTTATATCTCCGGAAAAAGCTATGCGCAGATCGCCGAAAACATTGACAGAAGCACAAAAACAGTTGACAATGCATTAACGCGAATAAAGAAAAAGGTATCAAAGCTTATTCGGGCAAATAACCCCGAACAGTCATAGAGCATTGGATACAGTTCAAGCCGACTTCCGCTTTTTGTCTCGGGAGTCGGCTTTTTGTTTTGCGTGCAATCAACAGCTCACAACAAAATGTGATTCGCCGCGTCTGCTCAGTTTCTGTCGCTTTTTAAACGCCCGAGCATTACAAGATCACAGAAAACTCCCCTTGATGAGCGAAAACTCTCCCGCATTATTCCTTCGGGTATAAAGCCGCATTTCTGCGCCACTTTTCCTGAAGCAGGGTTTTCGGTTGCATGACGGATTTCAAGCCTGTTGAATCCAACCTCATCAAAGAGGTAGTTGCAAACCGCTTCAAGTGCTTCGGTTGTTATGCCTTTGTTCCAGCAATCCCGTGCAATGCAATAACCGATTTCAGTGCGTTCATCGCGCTCCGTCTTGCTTGGTGCACCGATACTTCCGATCAGTCTGCCGTTGTATTCAATGGCCCAGCTGTAATAATCGGATTTTTCATACTCCTCAACCCATTTGCCGAGAAGTTCGCGGGTCAAATCGGGTGTCGAATGCGGAGGCCAGCTCACGAATTTCGTTACCTCTGCATCATTTGCCCAATTGTTGAACATTTCCTGCGCATCATCAACGGTGAATCTGCGAAGTTTTAAGCGTTTTGTTGTCAGTTCTTTTGTTCCTTTGTGCGTAAGCATTTTTTGAATTCTCCTTTGCTGCTGATGCGTTATATATGCAAACAAGCGGTACAGATTCTCCTCTGCACCGCTTGAATTCATCCTTATACGGTTAACCGCTGCTCAGTGAGCTTTGCAGCGATATTGAAGAGGCGATGCTTGACTTTGCAAAAGTTCGGGTACGATAAAAACCATTCCGACGACTGCTTTAAGCACGGAATTGATGAGAGTATTCTGCTGCTTTTTGCTGCGCTTTTGCATCGCTTTATCTCCTTTTCTGATATTTTCGAGATTATACACATTCATGTATGTATTGTCAATACAATTCGGACGGTTGCAGGCAATATATTTGTGTTTTTTCTGTTTAGAGCTCGCTGTTAATTCTCACCGCAGGCTACAGAATACATCCAAAACGCATAAACACCGTAACCTCTGTTAGGTTCATTAACAAAAACATGCGTTACAACGGCCGCAATCCTGCCATCTTGGACAATCGGGCTTCCGCTCATCCCCTGCACGATCCCACCTGTTTTGTTAAGCAGTCGCTCATCGGTTATTTCAATAACAAGCCCTTTCTGACTCGGCACGGATTGCGCTGCATTTTTTATAATTTTACAGCTGTATGGCTGAGGTTTCTCACCGTCAATCTGAGTTATAATATAAGCTTCTCCCTTATGCACTTCGTTCGGAAAAGCTATCGGCAAGGTCTCTCCCGCTTTGCATGTATAATCCGCAGAATCCGCAATGCCGAAAATTCCGAGTTCCGTATTAACATCAATGCTTCCTATGCGCAGGCTTTTCGCACCGAATGCCCCGCGCAGCTCGCCCGGAAAACCGCTCGAACCCTTTGTAACTCCGAGAACATCCGCTTCGACCATTTCACCTTTCCTGACATTCAGCAAACTGCCGGTATCCGCATCCAAAACCGCATGTCCGAGTGCAGCCGAAGCTTTTTCTTTTTCCGTAACAAACGACAGCGTTCCGATGCCGACCGTGCTGTCGCGCACCCATGCGCCGATTTTCGCCTTGCCGTCTGTACCCATTTCGGGTTTTACGGTTAATGTCTGCCGTCGGTTGTTTCGTTCAAAAACTATTTGTGCACTGTCCGGATTTGCGTTCAATGCAAGCTGCATCTCTTCGCTTGTTGACACCGCAGTGCCGTTAATGCTTAAAATAACGTCACCTGCACGAAATCCCGCCCGTTTTGCCGGGCAGCATTCCCGACCGTCTCTGTTTCGGAACGAACCGCTGCCGACAATAAGCAGTCCCCGAAGATTAATCGATATCCCGACAGCGCGTCCGCCAGGATACAGCATTGCACGTTCTTGGTTATATATCGGCACGTTTGCGAGTTCGAACAGATTAAACAAACGCACCGAGATCCGTTTTGCGCCGAGTGTTTCGTCCCCCGATTCCGTGACATTCAGTGCGCCTTCCTGCCCATGCGCCGTTGATTCCGATTCAAATATTGAAAGAGTGCTTTTTAAATAATCCAAGCATTGAGCTCCCCCCTTTTCAGCATCATTCAATGTGCTTACACTGTTTATGAAAACAGCCTTCGGCAGAGCCCTCACCGCACGCATACGCGGAGAATAGTTTAAAAAAACAACCAGCGCAGAAAGTATGATGCCGAAAATTTTAATGCCGATATTTCCCCGCGGCCCTACATCCGTATTGCTGCGCACGGAATTATCTTCGCCTTCTCTGCATGCACAGCAGTTTTTCACCGCGTTATTTAAACAATCTTTTTCTTTCGGCATATTCGTTCCTTTTGCTGTAAAACAATGCCTTCTTTTATTACCCATACGTACAACACCCCAATTTATCATTTGCCGAACATCAGCAGGGTTATTGTTTGTATGTTGGTTGTCGATTATTCGCAGAGAACCGTGCGCCTGATGCAGGCTTCGGAACAATATGTGCCGCATAAATGAGGCTGTGTTTACAAAACCCGACATGATATCTTCATGTCGGGTTTTGCTTTAAGATGAATTGTAGGTGTTGTCAGTCAAGCTCATTGACTTTTGACAACTTGAATCTGTTGGCAGATTCGATAAGTTCGCTTGCGTACTTCTGTGCGGATTCATCCGCCGCCGATGCACCCATAATTCGTGCAAGTTCTGCGCTGCGTTCCGCATTGTTCAATTCACGGAGCGATGTTTTCGTTTTTTCACTGTCGGAATGCTTTTCGACAAACAAATGGCAATCGGCAAAAGCCGCGATTTGCGGAAGATGAGTGATTGAAAGCACCTGCCTTGAACGCGCAACACTGTACAGCCGTTCGCCGACAATCACGGCCGTTCTTCCGCTTATGCCCGTATCAACTTCATCGAATATCAGTGTAGGCGTTCCGTCCGCACCGGCACAAACAGTTTTGATCGCCAGCATCACGCGGGAAAGTTCGCCGCCGGAAGCCACCTTTGAAAGAGGCTTAAGCGGTTCTCCCTTGTTCGCAGACAGCATGAATTCAACATCATCATTGCCGTTTGCATGGAGTTTTCCGTCTTCCGGCAGGAATATAATGCCGAATGCAGCCTTTGCCATTCCAAGTTCCTGCAACTGTTCGGTTATTCTTCGGCACAGATCTTCAGCGGCTTCTTTGCGTTTTTCAGTCAGTTTCGCTGCTGTTTTGCAGTAATCCGCTGCAAGCCTGTTCCGCTCCGCAGTCAGCTTATCCCTCAGTTCCTGTGAACCGGTGAGCTCGGCCAGCTCGGCCGAAGCTTCGCTGCGGTATTTAAGGATATCTTCAATAGTCCTTCCGTATTTTCTTTTCAACGAATTGATAAGATCGAGCCTTGTCTCCAGTTCGTCAAGCCGTTCCGGAGAATACTCATATCCCAGCCGCAACTCGCGAAGCTGATATGCTCCATCCTCAAGTTCATAATAGGTATTATTCAAAAGTTCATATAGCTCAGCGTATTTTGAAGAAATTTCAGCAATCTGAGCAAGCGAATTCACGGCAGAGCCGAGTTTTTCCAATGCGCCGTCGTCGCCCGATATGTTTTCACCGCTGTTTTCGAGAGCTGAATTAATCTTTTCGGCATTGGAAAGCATGTTCAGTTCCTCTTGAATCGTCGCTTCCTCTCCGACAGTCAGCGCAGCTGCCTCTATTTCGTTTATTTGATATGAAAGTATATCGATTCTTCTTTCACGCTCCGCCTCTGACAGGAAGCCCGAATTCAGCTTGTGAACAACCTCAGAATGCTGTCGATAAAGATTTTCCGTTTTTTCTTTGAGCTCCGCAACCGGCAAACCCGCATAATTGTCAAGCATTCCTATATGTTTCTTTTGCGAAAGAAGCGACTGATGCTCATGCTGGCCGTGAACATCAACAAGCGTATCCGTCACGGTTTTCAGTGTTGCAAGCGGAACTATTTCACCGTTCAGTCTGCAAGTGCTTTTTCCCGAAGCGGTTATCTCACGCATCACAACAAGCGTATCATCTTCATATTCGATGCCGAGCGCGTCAAGTTGTTTTTTTACTCCATCCTGTCCGTTAATGTTGAAGAAGGCTTCCACTCTTGCCTTTTGGCTGCCTGATGAAATCAGCTCGCGATTTGCCCTTTCACCGAGAATAAGGTTAACACTGTCAACAATAATCGACTTTCCCGCACCGGTCTCACCTGTTAAGACGTTCAGTCCTGCACCGAGCTCAAAGTCAAGATGCTCAATAAGCGCAATATTTCGAATTATCAACCGTTCCAGCATATTGCCTTCCTCCCGAGCCGGTTCAATTCAGCCTCTCTCTGATGAGGCGAAAAACATTTCTCTTTTTTGTTCTGATGAATCCAACTTGTTTATTGCATCCGGACACAGTGAACCCCGTTCCCGCCGGAACCTGAACAGTGCTGATTCCGTCTGCATACATAACACAGTCGCTTTGCGCATTGATTTCAATTACGGAATCAAATGCAGCTGCAATCGGACGGACAGTCAGCGAATGCGGACAAACGGGGGTTACGAGAATCACATCAAGATTCGGCGCAACCACGGGACCTCCGGCAGAAATTGAATAGCCGGTTGAGCCGAGACGTGAGGAAACAATTATGCCATCCCCGTGTATCATTCCGACATCCGCGCCGTCAACTCCGAGTTCAATATGCGATACGGACGAAAATCCGCTTTTATATGCAAGAAAATCATTTAATGCAAAGAACTCTCTGCCATCCTTAAAACTTGCCTTGAGCATTCTGTCCGTTTCTATTGTATAGTCTCCCTCCGAAAACTGCTTCAAGGTCTCTTCAAAGCCCTCGATGCTGGTTTCACTGAAAAACCCAATTTTGCCAAGGTTGATTCCAAGAATCGGAGTAATGATTTCGATCCCCTGATTCACCGCATGGGACACGGCGCGGAGGGTCGTTCCGTCACCGCCTATTGTAACTATACAGGCGGGTTCATCCTCATCTTCTTCAATGCAGTCGGCAAACATGCACGATGCATCTTCATATACTTTGCACTGATACCCGCTGCGTGCAGCAATTTCAGTCGCCTTTCGCAGAACACCGTCAGAACCTGTTTTTGTAACATTTACATAGAAAAAAATTCTGTGATTCATTTTTTTATCCTCCGCCGCACCGTCAAGCTTATGCAAAGTTATTTAAGAGTCATATGCGCATCGCTTACCGTTTTTTCAACCGCTTCCGCAAGCTCTGTTTCGCCCATGCCGCATTCGGCCGCATTCTCCTCATGGCCGAGATACAAGAGAAATTCGATATTGCCTTTCGGTCCTGTGATTGGTGAAAACTCAATTCCGTGAACGCTGAAGCCGTTGCTCCGCACATGTTCGATTGCATTCGTCAGAACCTCAATATGTGTTTTTTTGTCACGCACAACGCCGTTTTTGCCGATTTTATCGCGTCCTGCTTCAAACTGCGGTTTAACAAGAACAGCCGCAGCTCCGCCTGTGGAAAGGCATTCGTTAAGGCGCGGAATAATAAGACCGATAGAGATGAAGGATACATCTATCGAAGCAAAACTCGGCTGCTCATCGAACCAATCCAAATTCATGAATCTTGCATTATGGCGTTCCATGCAAACAACGCGTTCATCGTTGCGCAATTTCCAGTCAAGCTGCCCGTAACCGACATCAACTGCAAAAACTTTCTTTGCGCCGTGCATCAGCATACAATCCGTAAATCCGCCGGTAGATGCCCCTATGTCAACACAGACGCGGTCTTTAAGCGAAATTTGATAAGTATCGATAGCTTTCTGCAATTTCAACCCGCCGCGGCTGACAAACGGAATCGGATTCTCTTTCAGTGAAAGAATTTGCCCGTCGCGAATCGTATCACTCGGCTTCATAACGCGAACACCGTCCAAAAGCACAACGCCCTCGATAATCAGTGCGCGCGCTCTTTCGCGGCTTTGTGCAAGCCCTAATTCAACCATTTTGCTGTCAACTCTGTTTGCCAATTCATTTCTCCATCCACATAAATATTTCACTAATCAATCACCGCGAACCGATTCAACAGCCTCAAGAATAACCTTGCGCAGTTTCTCAGTTGTCAGTCCGCAAAAATCATCCTGTTCGGCAATACTTGCCGCCTCTATCGGGATGTTCGGAACGCCGAGATTAACAACACGCATCTTCCCGTGTGCTGCCGCAAGCCTTGACATTTGTGCGCCGAAACCGGTGTCGGCATTGCCATCTTCAACAGTAATCAGGCATCGTGTGTTTTCGAATAATTCGATATGTTTTTCTTCGATCGGACACAGAAGTCTTGCATTCACAAGACCGACGTCCAATCCCTCACATGCTGCCGCTGCATTCTGAAGCAGTCTTCCCGTCGCTGCAACAGTGACGCATTTCGGCCGTTTTATAATCTCCCAATCCTCAAGAGAAGTACCGTGGCTGCATTCCCTGCTCGGCAAAAGTCCTCGATTATAGCGAATTGCGCACGGCATATCAAGGGTCAATGCGTAATCAAGCATTGCACAAAGCTCGTTCGTTGAAGATGGTGAAAACAGCTTAATTCCTCGCGGTAATGTCGAAAAATAGGCAATGTCGTAAACGCCTTGATGCGTCTCCCCGTCCGCACCGACCAGCCCTGCCCTGTCGATTCCAAACACGACGGGAAGTTTTTGAAGGCATACATCATGCAGCAGCTGATCATAACCGCGTTGAAGGAATGTTGAGTACACCGCAAAAACAGGTTTCAACCCCTCTGCAGCCATGCCTGCGGACATTGTGACCCCGTGCTGCTCTGCGATACCGACATCAAAAAATCTTTCAGGAAAACGTTTTTTAAACTCCGTCAGCCCTGTTCCGGAAGTCATTGCAGCAGTAACAGCAACAATGCGGGAATCCTTTTCGGCAAGTCGGCAAAGCTCGTTCGCAAACACAAGCGAATTGTTATTTCCGCTTTTTGTTGCGCCGTCTGCAACATTAAATTTTCCGACACCGTGAAATTTTTCCGGATTCTTCTCAGCCGGCGCATATCCCCTGCCCTTCTGCGTTACAACATGGATGAGGATTGGTTTATCCTGAACATTATGCTTTGCATGTTCAAAGATCTCAATGAGGTCTTCGATTTTATGTCCATCGAACGGTCCTGCATATGTAAAACCGATTTCTTCAAACAGCACATTCGGAAGCACAAAATACTTAATCCTGTTTTTAAATCGTTCAAGCGTGTCGCTTATGCATTTGCCGACAAGAGGGATTTTTTTCAGCCTTCCCGAGAACTTGCGTTTGAAGCGTTTATAGCTTTTGCTTGTCCGCAGTTTTGAAAGATGTGCACTCATGCCTCCGACGTTTCCTGCAATGCTCATTTTGTTATCATTTAAAACAACAATAAGCGGCAGTTCTTTTTCGCCTGCATCATCCATTGCTTCGTAAGCAAGACCGCCTGTCAGAGCACCGTCACCGACGAGTGCAACCGCTCTGCTTTCAAAATCGCCTTTCAATCGCATTGCACGGAGCATTCCGAGTGCAGCAGAAATCGCTGTGCTTGAATGGCCGACATTAAATGCATCGTATTCACTCTCACTGCGTTTCGGAAAACCAGATATTCCACCCTTTGTTCGAAGAGTCGGGAACTGCGGAGCGCGTCCCGTCAGCAATTTGTGAACATAGCTCTGATGACCAACGTCAAAAACAAGCCTGTCCTTTGAAAAATCGAAACAATAATGCAGCGCGATCGTAAGCTCAACAACGCCGAGATTTGACGAAAGATGTCCGCCGTTCTGCGAAACAACCGAAATAATATAGCTGCGTATATTCACTGCAAGCTCATTCAGCTGTTCAATACTCATCTTTTGCAGCTCCTGCGGAGACTCAAGCCCAACTATTGTTCCCGTCTGCGCTGCTGTTTCACTGTGTTGCACCATTATTACTTGTTCCTATTCAATATATAGTAGATTACATCGTAAAGATATTTGCAGTTTTCACCGAAAGTTGTAAAGAGGAGCCGTTCGGCTTCCTGCGCAATCTGCTGTGCCATATTTTTGGAGCGTTCCACACCGTAAAGGCTCACATATGTAAGCTTTTTATCCGTTTCGTCCTTGTGCAAGGTCTTTCCGACAAGCGTTTCATCGCCCTCTGCATCAAGGATATCATCCGTGATCTGAAAAAGAATTCCGATTTTCTCCGCATAGCCTTCAAGCATCTTAAGCTGTATATCTGTCGGATTTGCGCATAGTGCGCCTGCAATTACACTTGCAATAAGCAGATCGGCAGTCTTGTGCCGATGGATATAGTTCAGCTCGTCTTCATTCTTAATGCCTTCGGTTTGGCTGATAAGGTCAATGGATTGTCCGGCAACCATGCCGGAAACGCCTGCACGTTTAGCGATTTCCGCAACTGCACGATAATAATTAAGATTATTGAATCCAATTCCCGCCTCAAGCATCCATTCAAAAGCATACGTTAGGAGTCCGTCACCCGCAAGCAATGCCTGGGCTTCCCCGAAAACCATGTGATTCGAAGGTTTTCCGCGCCGCATGTCATCGTTGTCCATACAGGGCAGATCATCGTGAATCAAAGAATACGTATGAATCATTTCAATGCCGCTGCCGAGCCGAATTGCGTATTTTCTGTTGCCGCCCAGAATATCGCACACGCCGAGCGTCAGGCACGGGCGAATGCGTTTCCCGCCTGCATCGATACTGTATTTCATTGCATCATGCAGTAATTTGGGTGTATTTGTCATTATAAAAGCATCATTCAGTGTGTTGTTAATAATGTTTGAATACTTTTTTGTTCGTGCATCAAAATCCATCATGTGTCCCTCCACCGTTTTTGTGTCGCACCGACAGTTAAATCGTCAGTTGTCGATTAGGTTTTTGAACCTGTTGTTCAGTCAGCTGTATTTAACCCTCGGTCCTCGTGTTACGCAAGAAAAGCCTATTCTTGTGTTGCAGTCAGGGCAGCATATACGCTGTCGAGAATTCATTTTTAAATATCTTTTTCCTATTCGCCGCAGTTTTCATCAGTGCTGCTGGAAACTTTTTCAATTCTGCCGTCATAATCCGCAAGCAGTTTCATGCAGTAATCCGAGAGCGCGATTCCCTGTTCATATAGTTTTACCGTCTCGCCGAGAGGTGTTTCTCCGGAATCCAGTTTTTCAACTATCTCTTCAAGTTTTGATGCCGCTTGTTCAAATGTCAGTTCCTCAAACACTTCTGCGGCATCGCAGTTTTTATTCGTATTATCGATATCGTTCATGTTGTTGCCTTTTTAATTCTTAACTATTTTCTGTTGTATGCTTTTCATTTAAGACAGGCTGAATACCCGTTACGGCAACCTTTAACACTCCTCCGAAAAGTGCAACCGTAAGTTCCTGTCCGATACGGACATTTTTAATACTGTCCACCGTTTTGCCGTCAGCGTCATTAAGAATTGCATAGCCGCGCCGTAAAATTCCGTTTGGGTTCAGTGAGGACAAACGCTGTGCAGCCGAATCGATACGCATTCCCGCATTATTCACAATTCCCGAAACAATACGTCGCAGCAAATCCGTTTTCTCCTGCACAGAACGGCGTTTCAGTTCCGTTACACGCAGTGGAGATGTCAGAGCGCGGCTCTTCCGGCAAGCATCAATGCGCATTTTTGCTGCCGTTAACACATCCTCTGCCGCTTCGTGCATCGTCTCACGCTGTCGCAGAAGCATGTTTTTCAGTGAATCAAATTCCGGAACACAAATTTCGGCAGCTGCCGAAGGAGTTGCTGCCCTGCAATCCGCAACGAAATCAGTAATTGTATAATCGATTTCGTGCCCGACCGCACTCACGACCGGGATCTCACTTGAATATATCGCGCGGGCAAGGCCTTCGTCATTAAAGCAATTCAAATCTTCAAAGCTTCCTCCGCCCCTGCCGATTATGATAACATCAGGCCTTTGGGTTTCGTTCAGCAGCCGCAGTGCAGCAATAAGTGACTGCGGCGCATCTTTTCCCTGTACATTTGCATGAGCAAAAGTGAAGTTCATCAACGGGAACCGACGCCGTGCAACGGTGATGATATCATGCAGTGCCGCTCCGGACTCGCTTGTTATGATTCCAATGCATTTCGGCATAAACGGCAAAGTACGCTTTCTCGAAAAAAGACCTTCTGCTTCGAGTTTTGACTTCAACTCCAAAAAACGCCGAAACAGCTCGCCTTCTCCCGCTTCATGCATTGACGTAACATAAAACTGAAATTTTCCGTCTCGCGTATAAAGTGACGGACTGCCGTGCAAAACAACCGACATACCGTCTTTAGGTGCAAACCTCAGCCGTTCCGCGCTGCTTCTGAACATCACACACGGCACAGCGGAGCTTTCATCCTTGACAGAAAAGTACAGATGTCCGGATTTATTGTAGCATTTAAATCCGGATATTTCGCCCGAAACATCAATTGAGCGCAAGCGCACATCCTTATCAAGCAGACCGCTGACATATGTATTGAGTGCAGTTACAGTCCAAACAGGCTTTTGCGGACGATTGGATCCGGCCGATTCATCCGCCGCACCCGTGATAAATCCGCTGTCAATCCAATCCATTCAGCTTCTCCGCCGCTGTAAGCGTGTTTGCAACAAGAATTGTGCGTGTCACAGGGCCTACTCCGCCGGGAACCGGGGAAATATAACCCGCAACAGGTTCGGCAGATGCAAAATCAACGTCTCCGACAGTTTTTCCCTCAACACGGTTTATGCCTGCATCTATCACGATTGCGCCGGGTTTAATCATGTCACCCGTCACAAGCCCGGGGACGCCGACTGCTGCAACAAGAATATCCGCATTAAGAGTATGTTCCTTCAGGTTTGATGTTTTTGAATGGCAAATTGTTACCGTTGCACTCTCGCCGAGCAAAAGCATCGCCGCCGGACGGCCCACAACATTGCTGCGTCCGATAACGACCGCATTCTTTCCGCTGATTTTAACACCTGTGCTTTTGATAAGCTGCATAATGCTGCTCGGTGTGCAGGGCGCAAATGCCGGTCTGCCGGAAACAAGGCTGCCGACATTCAGAAGGTGGAAACCGTCAACGTCCTTGTGCATCGAAATATGTGAAATGACTTCATCGGAATTCATGTGTTTCGGAAGCGGCATTTGAAGCAGAATACCGTGAACATTTTTATTGGCATTGAGCGATTCAATCAATTCAACAAGCTCCGCCTGCTCCGTTTCCGCAGGGAGCGCATGAACACAGCTCTCCATTCCGACAGCAGCGCAATCCTTGGCTCTGCTGTTAACATATTGCTGTGAGGCAGGATCACTGCCGACAATTATAACATCAAGCCTGGGCTTAATTCCTTTTTCAAGCAGCCGATTTGTCCGAGCGATGCATTCCGCTCTCAGTTCAGCCGCAATCTTTTTTCCGTCAATGATTATTGCCATTGTTGTTTCCTCCGTGAGATTAAAACTATTTCAATTTAAACTTGAATGTATGCGATTCCTGCACAACTGCGCCGGCAGTTAGGTGCCGCTCGACATTGCAGTCCGGCCGTTGAAAGCATCTTCCTCTGCCGCTAATGCCGCAATTCCGACAGCATTGTCGCTTGAAAGAACCGGCCTTGAAAAATGCAGTTCAACAGGTGTTTTATGCAGCCTGTCAGCAAGCATTTCTCTCAGTATTGTGCTTGACGCCACTCCTCCGGCAAAAAGGAAACTCTTTGTTGAAGCAGTTTCGTCTCCTGTGCTGCATTTTGAATCCACGGATACTTCTCTCGCTGCATTTTCCGTTTCGAATTCAATTGCATTTTTTACAAGTTTTGCGAGCGTTCGCGCAATGCAGTCATAAACGGCGGCAGCAACTGTCCCGTGCTTCTCCCCGTTTTTCAGTGCGTTCGCGGCTTTTGTTTCAACACCTGAGAACGAGCAGGAAAGGCTCTTTACGCTTGAAGGAAGCACGAACCCGCTATCGGCATATGATTTGTTTTTCAATGCCTCAGCCGCAATTTTTTCAAGTTCTTTTCCCGCAGGAAATCGCAGACCCATTGCGACCCCGAGCCTGTCCACAAGCTGCCCTGCGTTGATGTCGGTTGTACCGCCGATTTTTTTGATATCGGAAAGTGAGCTGTCAATACGAAGCAGTTCACTTGTTCCTCCGCTGAGATGAAACGCAAAAAAATCCTTGCCGAGCAACGATTCGTTGTCGAATGCTGCGGCACGGATATGTCCCTGCTGGTGTGTGAACTCGTACACAGGCACACCCAAAGCCGCAGAAACCGACAGTGCATGTGATTTGCCCGCAAGGAAAACAGGCATATAGCTGCCTTCTCTGCCGCTCGGACACACGCTGACGCCGACACCCGCAACATCTTTTCTGTCAATCTGCTTAAAGATTTTAGGCAGGATCTCGGCAAGATTGCGGACATGCTGAAACACGGCATCGCTTTGCCTGAGTCCGCGCTCACCCGCTGCGACTTTCAGAAGAGTTCTTTCATCACAAACGATCTCCGCTGAATTTCCGTTTACGCAAACACAAGCTGCGGATGTTGTGTAGCAGCTTGTATCAATGCCGAGAAATATTCTTTTTTTGCTTCCGCAGCTCATCATTTTGCCGCAGAATTCGCAATTCTGCCAAGGCAGCCGTTTATAAAGCGCGGAGAGCCTTCGTCACAGTAAATCTTTGCAAGCTCAACCGCTTCGTTAATAGCGACAGCTTTCGGAATGTTTCTGTCGAAAAGGATCTCATATGTTGCATTGCGCAAGATTGAAAGATCAACCTTTGACATTCGTTCCAAAGTCCACCCGATCGCCGCCTCCGAAATTGTTTCATCAATTTTGTCGATGTGTTTTTGAACTCCGTCAACCAGATTGGTTGCATACGCAACATCCGCCTTAACGGGCTCTCCGGCGATGCCGGACTTTTCGAGCACCTCATGATAAGTATCATCACACCCGAAGATTTTTTCATAGGTGAGCATCATTGCCACCTCACGCGCTGTTTTTCTGCTCATTGGTCACAGGAAGGGGCAGGCGACTCCGTTGAGCAGCAACCCCCGCACCCTTTTCCTTTCTTTTATGTATGCTGTATGTTATGTATCTTAAATATTCCGAACAGCCTTTCTTTCGTGTTGAATCGATTACACGTTTTTTGAAAAAAGCTTATTCTGTTTTGAAAATCCGTAGTCTGCAAAGTCCACCTGCGGCAAATTCATCGTTTGCGCCTGAACAGGTTCGCAATTGCCTTATTCGCACCCCTGAAACCAAGCTTATCGATAAAGTAGCCGTACACACCGAACAGGAGTGTCAGAACAACAAGAAGAAGCGTTCTGAAAAAACCTATAACGAGCATCAAAAACGCAATTTCAAGCCCAATCGCCCCCAAGCCCAGCATGGCTTTGTGCTTTTTGATAAAAGCAATAATGTTTTCAAAGGTCATTATTTCACCCGCCTGTTTCCTGCCTTCCCGTCATCCCGCGGAGCAGCAACATCAACAATCGCAACAAGCACATTGCTGACGGGAATCCCGGTTGCATTTTCGATGTACGACTTGACATCCCGCTGCAGTGCAGCGCAAAGTGTGGGCAGACTTTCGTCCTGAAAAACCACAAGTTTAAGATCGATATTGATCTGCCCGTCTGCGGCCGAAATAGTGCTTACGCAGCTTTTTATTGAAGCAACTTTTTTGACGCAGTTTTGAACAAGGCCGTCAACCGCACTGCTGCTGATATAGGTCGTTCCGTTCGGCTCTCCCGAAAGCATGTTCAGACTTGACTTCGAGTTGCCGATTCTGCCGATCTTTGCTGTGCAGACAAGCGCGAAAACACCCGCTGCGGAAAGACCGCCAAAACCGAGGCCTGCAAGTATGCGCAGGAAAATCCTGTCTCCCGTCATGAACTCTGCAAAACGGGCAAATGCCTTAAGTCCCCACGCTGACGCTGTCATGAACAGCATCGCAATGCTGAACAGGCAGAGAACAGCAATTATAATCGCTCTGCGCGTACCGTCGGATTTCATAAACTAAGACCACTCTTTCTTTTGTTGATAATAACACAGTTTCGCACCGCGCATCCGCAGGAAAACAGCGCAGTCCACAAATACAGGCCGTGTTTAAAACACGTTCTGGATGCGGAATGCAGCTGTCGCCCCTTCGGATGCACCGTGCAGCTTCCGTCATAAAGTACAACGGAATTACTTTACCCTGGGTTCTTCGGGCTTTTTCTTTTCGTCCTTATCGTTTTCGAAAGTTACAGACTGAACGCAAACGTTGACTTCAACAACGCGCAGTCCCGTCATCATTTCGATCGCCTTCTTGACTTCCTGCTGAACTTCTGCACAAACGAGCTGGATTTTGCTGCCGTATTTCACATTGATTACAACGTCAACAGCAGCTTCTTCCTGGCCGACTTCGACGCGAACACCCTTTGTGTAGCTCTTCTTACCCCCGAGGATTCCCGTAAGGCTGTCTGCAAAGCCTCCGCCGAGGCCGGTTACACCTTCAACATCCGATGCGGCAAGGTTTGCAATCGTTGCAATTACGTCGGGAGCAAAGGACACTTTGCCGGTTTCGTTGACCTTAATGTCGGTCATTACGGTATTCTCATTTTCCATGATATGGACTCCTCCTTATAATTAGTCAACATAATTATACCAAACTTCTTCGGGAATGTAAACAATTGACGTTAATTATTCTGAAAAAATCTGCAGGAAATCCACACAGAAAACAAATTTCGGAGGTTTAAGCAATTCTTGCCGTTCCGATTCAGCCTCTGCTGAGAGATATTTTAATCTTTGATGCCTCCGCGCCGGTTTCGGTTTGAACAATGTCAAGAATCCTTGCAACCTCTTCATCGCTCAGTGTCTCACCATCGATGATAACGCTGATCGCATCACTTCTCAAAGTTACGGCTGCATCAAGAAAACCTTTTGCCCGTATAAGGCTCTCAATCGCAAATTCCTGTTCCATGTTGCTGACAAGTTCCATCAGTCTCTCTTTTGCGTTTTGAACCGTTTCTGCATCTGACCCCTCCTCTGCAAGTATCATACGCAGGTATTCGATCTCCTGTGCACGTACAAGATTTCTCTCATCGCGAAAATTCGCGAAATAGCTGCTGTAAATATTCGCATTGCCGCCGACGGTGGAAACATTTGTTCCCGATGCACCGTCTTTGCCGGGAGCAGATGTTCCGTCCGCGCTGCCGCCGTCCGCGGGATTCTCTCCGTTGAGTCTTATATTCAGCCAAATTGCGCCCGCAAGCAGGATTATCAGCACAGCAAGCGCGATAATGCCTTTTTTTGTGAGTTTGAATCCGTTCTTTTTCATTTTCTTTCCTCCTTGTTTAATTCAGATGTCGGTTTTTTTAAAGCTTTTGCGGCATTTTGAGCCGTCTCTTCTCCCGCAGGGTTTGTATTTATTCGTTTCGGCGCATAGCAAACACCTCCACGCTGTTTTCGTCAATGCCGAGCACCGTACTGACCGCCGCCGCAAGACTGAATCGCACGGAAATATCCGCTGCACCTTCCGCGATTACGATTACTCCGCGTATCTTTGGCATACGCTCAGTAAGTATTATCGGGCTTTCTCCCCCGCTTCCGGATGTTTTGACCGGACGCGATGCCTCGGATATACCCGAGCTGCCGCTGCTTTTCTGCTCATCCGCAGCTATAACCTTTTCCTGTGCGTTATCAAATGTTACCATCACTCGCACCTGTCCCGCATTCTGCATTTGCGAAAGAATATCTTCCAGTCTTGCTTCAAGCATACGTGCCTCTTCGGTGTTCGAGAACTCACCCGTCTGTTCTTCCTCCGTTCTTCCTGAGGATTTATTTGTATTTTTTCCGCCGCCGAACAAACCGGACGTCAAAAAAATCGCAAGAGCAAGTATTATAAGAACCGCATACAGGATCGTTCTCAATTTCTTATTCTTTTCAAGTGCTTCTGCAAGCACCGCAAATATCGAATTTCCGTTTTTCATCTATATCTCCGCACTGTTATTTTCGCCTTTTCGCACATTTTTTGCTGTCCAAAACGTATTCTCACGGCATTTTTCGTTCATCCCGTGCTCCATGATGCAACAATTGCGGCAACATCCGCCGCAATTGCCGCGGCAAGGGCAAAACTGATAAGTTTCATTGCTCCGCTCGCGATGCCGCCCTTTGCCCCGCCGTCCGGCAGCAAAGCTTCGGCAATTGCCGCTGCTGTTGCCGCAGCAATAAGTTTAAGAAATACATTCAGCATTTTCCCTCCATCCGCCAATGTTTTCAAAGAGCATTGACTTCCCGTCCGCTGCATTTCTGTTCGTTACACGGTGAGCAGCTCTGTGCTGTTTTCCGTTGATTTGCATTCTAAACCGCCAATGCGTTGCCGGTTAAAAGCATCACAACAAGACTTATCACAAACATGCCCGTAACGGCAGCAACAGCGGCAAAAAGATATGAAACCGTTTCTGCAATACCGTCAAGCATTTTTGGTATCCGTTCATCCGAAAACGGTTCGCAGATTGCCGATGTTATACGCAGTGCGAACATTCCGCCCGCAACAGTCAGCATCGGCTTTGCGATCACCGCCGCAGCAAGAATAATCGCAACCGTTCCGGCCGAATTTTTAAGCAGGGCTGAACTTCCGAGAACCGCATCGGCCGCGCCGGTAACCATGCCTCCTGCTGCCGGAACAAGTCGATCTATCGCATATTTTGCCGTCCGAACAGAGATCCCGTCCGCTGCACCTGCTGTCATTCCGCCAACAACAGTTACCGCAATATACACCGTCGTCAATAAGCCAAGCAGCCATTTCACGCTTTTGTGAAGTAATTTCACTGTCCTTCCGACTTTTAATTTGTCCGATAATCCGTCAACTATTGTCAGCACACCCGCAGCCAGAAGCATCGGCAAAACTATTTTTTCAATTACATACACTATTCCGTTTATCAGAAACACAAGCATTGGATTCATCAGCTTTGCTGTTTTTGCACACCCCATCGCTGTAAGCAGCCCGATCATAATAGGTTCGACAGTTTCACTGAAACACCTCATCTTTCCGATTGCGTCCGCAGCCGTGCCTGTGAGATCCGAAAACACTGCCGAGATGCTGAGTATCGCTGCCGCACAGAGAAACAGCAGCAGCATTTTCTTCGTTCCCGCGCACTCATCCCCTATTGCAATTCCGCACAATCCTGTCAGAATACCGAGGGCAGCAATGCCGGCCGTGCGGACAAGTGCAAATCTCAGGTTCGGCACAAAAATGTCTTTCACAATCAACAGAATGCTCGTTGGTTCATCGGCTTCAATAACGTTTGATGCAGCTTTTTCAATTAAAGTTTTTACATCACCATATTCCGTAATGTTTCCCACCGTTTGCTTCGTCTCGTCAAAGTATTGCTGCCATTCCGAAAAATCATATTCATTAAGAAGCCGTTCCAACTCTGTTTCAACATTCTGCATACCTTCATCCGGCAGCTCGCCTGCCCGAACATTCCGCGGCAATGCGAGTACAGCCATGCATACCGCAATTAACGCACACACTGCAAAGCCTCTGACAACACTTGTGGTTCGGAATCCGCACTTTCCGGTAATTGCCCTCCATACCCCTTTTTTCATTGCGCCGCACAAACGATTAATCATATCCATAACCTCATTTTGGAAGACTTATTTCACCGGACAATAGTTGCCTTCCTTTTATGCAATTTTTACGGTTATACAGTTTTATAACCGCATACAGTTGTATTTTTCATGGTGTGAAACTGTTTCGAACAAGTTCCGTCAGCATTTCCGTGATTTTGAGAATAAGCGGCACTGCGAGCGTCATAAGCATTATCCGTCCTGCCAGCTCCGTTTTTACGGCAAGTGCCGTCTCTCCGAGATCCCTGCACAGTGCGGCAGCGATTTGGGTTGTATACGCAATTCCGATGGCTTTCACGATCACGGCAACGGATTCTCCTTCAAGGCCGCCGGATGAAGCAACCAAACTCAGTGCCGCTGCAACTCCGCTCACTTTCGCAATAATTGAAAGCAATATGAACGCACCGCCCGCAAGCGCAACATTCATTCCCGCCGCATTGTTGAATTGACGCACAGTACAGCTCAAAATCGCTGTCACAACCGCAAAACCGATCAATGAAAAAGTGTCCATTTGCGTTTCGTTCCTGTTTCGGTGCTTTCATCAATACAATTCAAACACACTTCGAACATTTCCGAAAAGCGTTGCAATAAGACCGATAACCATCGTCAAAACAATCACAAGCCCTGCAAGTGCGGTCAGCATTGCAATGTCGTCGCGCCCTGTCTGCTTCAGAAGCTGGCATGCAACCGCAACAAGAATCCCGATGCCCGCAATGCGAAAAACAATATCTATACCCATCGTTTTTTTCCTCGTTTAATTCAGTAAATACTTACATTTCCGTCTTCGGAATGTTCATTTTCGGCTGCCGCTGCATTATCCGAAAGCTAAATTATCATCAGCGCCGCCGCTGCCCCCAGCAAAGCCGATAATGATACCGCCAGTCTGCTTTTTTGCATAAAAATCGCACACTGTATTTTTTCCTTTTCTGACAGCTGCTTCAGCGTGCCTTCAAGCCGACTGAGCTCTGTTTCGGTGTCATTGGAACCGAAATGTTCCGCAAATCCGTCAGCAATTGCACCGATATCCTCGTTCAGCATCAATTCACGCCTATGCCGACGCCATGCTTCACCAAATCCTGCACCGTTTGTAAGTTCATCACTCATTATTCTCCAGAATTCCCGCAGACTTCCGCGTGCCGCAAGCAATAACGCAAGAGATTTAACGTCCGTCCGTTCATATTTCAATGCTGCCTCAAGCACCTTTAAATCAGATAAGAAACCGCACAATGTCTTTTGGCGAAGTTTGTATTTTTCGGCCGCAACCCTTCCTGCTGCCATGCAGATGCAGAACGCTGCGGCGGCAAGTAAAAGTTTCAGCACCGTGTAATTCGTCTCCGTTTGTTTTCGTCTAAAATATCAGTCTCGTACAATGATATTTCGCGCGATGTTCTTCTCAGCAAAAAAACTTTTGCAAACAGCCCGTCTTCAACCGCGTGTCGGAGCCAAGCTTTGCTTCTCAATTGAGCCGTATTTCCGGCATGAATCGATGCAATAACCGCAATGCCGTATTTTGCCGCTTCCGAAACAGCCTCCGTATCAATTGCACCCGACAGTTCATCGGTTATTATTACATCAGGTGCCATGCTGCGAACAAGCATCGGGATTGCAGCAGCCTTCGGTATCCCCTCCATAATATCCGTCCTTATACCGAGATTCATGGCGGCGTGTCCCTCCGTTGTTCCGGAAAGCTCATTGCGTTCATCCGCAACTGCAACACGCAGCGAGCGCGGAACACCTATTCCGTCCGATAAGCAGCGCGCACAATCTCTGAGAAATGTCGTCTTGCCTGCGCCCGGAGCAGCAGCAATAATTGCCGATAAGGGCATGCTGCCATCAAAGAACCTCCCAATGAAACGCTCTGCACAGCCGATAACTTCACGTGGGATTCTGATATTAAAACTTGTAACCGCAGTCAGTCGTGTAACTTTCCCGTTTTCATAAAGAGGTTTTCCGCATATGCCGACCCTTGCCCCGCCTGCAAGCGTCACATAGCCCTGCAGCAGCTCCTGTTCGCGTGCAAAAACCGAATGCCCGCATATTGCCTCCAGCATTTCACATGCTTCTGATTTTGTAAACGGTTTAAGCTGCAAAAAAACTTGCTCACCCCGTCTGCCCGCCGCCTGCATCGGTCTGTCAATAATAAACCTGATTTCATCCGCTCTTCCGCCCTCAAGAATCTGCTCAACCGCACCGCGAAATCGCTGCGGAACAATACGTACGATCTCTTTTTCAGCCGTTGTTAATGTGCTTGTTCTCGGCTTTGCTTCCATCGTTTTCCCTCGCTTCCTTCAGTTTCCTTCGAACCGTCCGTTTTTTAATGTACCGGAGCGTTTTTGTCTGACCGCTCAGCCCATCGGCTCTCGATAAATGGTATGTACATGCTCCGATCGATATGACCGTTCGGTGACGAGCAGTCTGCAAAAAAGCAAACAAAAAGACGCAGACATAGCCGCGTCTTTTTAAACAGAGCTGTTGTATCATGTTCGGTTCTATCGGGTTGCGGATTTCTTCTTTTCGACGCTCGATGATTTATTATTTAACCGTCCCATATGCCTTCGAACGGCATATTCAAGAATACCGCAGATCTCACACGCCGCCGCATAAGCCGCAATACCTACCATCTGCGCATCACAGACTTCCGTTGACAGCTGCACCGCTCCGTACCCAATGCTGGTATATTCAATCGCAAATTCTGTCAACCCTCCGAATACAGGTGCGAGAACCGCTGCGCATACAAATGCTGAAATATCGCGACGTCTCCCGAAAATCAAAGCCGCAGTGAGAATGACCGAACCATATAAATAATTCGCCGTTTCAGAATTTTGCGCCGAAAAATTTATCAACATATAGACAATTCCGAATACAAAAGCAAACGGAATGACCCTGTTTGCGGTGCCCTTTGCGGCAGCAAAAACGGCCGGACCGATTATTATCGGAACTAACCCGAAATTAAGCTCAATTTCCGGCGTTGGGTTCAGCAGAAAAGCTTTAAGACAGATAACACAGATCAGCCAATAAATAACATGCGTGTTTTTTATCCCCGTTTCCTCCACGGTATGCCGCAGCACCCCCGTTAATGTCAAGAGAATCAAAACTATTGCCGTCATTGCCGCAATCGACATGCAAAACCTCCCGCTCCGCAATTTATTATCAGCGTTTGCTTAGCCTTAATGCTGTCAGCTTGTGCAGCATGAAAAGAATCTATACCTCTTGACTGTTTTTTTACAAACTAAGGATCAATTCGTTCTTTAGAGCATTTACCTGCATATGCTTCTATGAGAATATTTTCGACATTTCAGTCGAACGGAGGCGAATTATGGCAAACACAACTTTTTGTGAGCTGCGCGAAAAGGAAATAATCAACATATGCGACGGTGCGCGGCTCGGGTGCATATGTGACCTTGAAATTGACGACAGTACGGGCACAATATGTTCAATTGTGGTTCCCGGACCGTCACGTTTCTTGGGGCTTTTGCGCAATTCGGAAGAACTTGTTATCCCGTTCTGCAAAATTCAAAAAATCGGCGATGATGTGATACTGGTTGATATTGCAAATGCACGCAGGCAGTGCTGACGGTAAACCCTGAAAATTCGGAAAGGAACGGATGCTATGTTTGAATTCATTGCGCAGATATTCAGAAATATGTTTGTGTTTGTGGGCATGGTCACAACAAAAAGCAGCTTTCCCCCCGCCTTGACGCCGGAAGAGGAACAGGCACTGTTAAAAAAACTTGCAGCAGGCGATGATGACGCACGTGACAAGCTCATTGAACATAATCTTCGACTCGTTGCACATATCGCAAAAAAGTACACGACACGCGGCCGTGATGCGGATGATCTTATCTCCATCGGGACTATCGGACTCATAAAAGCAGTCGGAAGCTTTGACGCAAACAAGGGGCGGACACTGTCCGCCTTTGCAGCAAGATGCATTGAAAACGAGATACTTATGTCTGTTCGTGCGGAAAAGAAAAAAAATAACGAAGTTTCTTTGGATGAACCGCTCGGCACGGACAGGGACGGCAACGAAATCACGCTTGCGGATGTTATTGCAAGTGCCGAAAACCCCGTTGCCGATACTGCAATCAATAACTCAGCGTGCCGTGCCGTGCGGAGTGCTGCGCAAAGCATTTTGGACGAACGCGAACGAATCGTTATCGAAATGCGATACGGTTTCGCAAACGGCATTGCCATGCCGCAGCGCGAAGTAGGCAAAAAGCTCGGCATATCGCGTTCATATGTATCGCGCATTGAAAAACGCGCTCTTGCAAAGCTGAACAGCTGCCTCAGCGGCAAGCATGACATCTAAATCCATCTAACTGTCAGTTTATTCGGTTCGGCTGCAAGCCGAAACAGTTTGGCTTCATTCCGACATCTGTACGGGCTTGCTGCCGTACAAGTTCATTCTTCCGCGCTTCCCTGTGAGATGTACGGCGCCGACCCTTGACAGCACCCGAAGAGCTGTTTGCGCCGTTTTCCGAGGTATTTGTGCCTCGACGGCAAGTTCTGCCGACGTAAACTCTGTTTGGAGGCTTGTCGGCAGCAGCATTTGCCAGTCTTGCTGCCCGCAAATCAAAATCGAACCGCGCAGCGCGATAGGAATGCGCTCAAAACGCTCCGTTGTGCTGCGCCGTCTGCGTCCACGCTTTTTTACCGGTGCATTTTCAAGCCTGTATTCATCCGTATCAACAAGCAAAAGCAGGATATTCAGGTTGTTGTGTTCAATAATCTCCGCAAGCTTGTATAACTCAAAAAAAGCATCAAAAAACGACCCGCGTTTCGGACTTTTGCGACGTTTGCCGATTTCTCCCGTCACAGCATTGAGTTTGACTATATGCTTTTCAAACGGAATCGGGTGCACCACGGTGACGCAATTCGAAACCAAAAGCGATGGCAGTTTTTTTCTGAGAACATTGAATGAAGCTGTCTGCACCTCAAAAACACCGCTTTCGTTTTTCACATCAACAATGCTGTTTCCGACCCTTGATTCATGCTTTGAAGCGTCGGGTTCAATAAAGTATTTTATCACGGAATGCATTTTCTTTTCCGACAGAGTGCCGATTCCGCCCGATGCATGAACAGTTTCTGCATCCGCAGCAATGCAGGCGCGAAAAAACCCGGCTTCATCATTCCAGTTTCTCTTTTGCAGCATTTGCCTCTGCGCATCGATTTTACGGAGTATTTCTGCTCCGACCGGTTCTTCGCTCACGTTTTTTTGTTTTTCGTTATCGCTGCTGTTATCAGCGTTTTGAAAGGCTTTCTTCATCTGCGCAAACTGTTTAATTTGATTTTTGGGCAGTATCATATGCCCCAGTATTCTTCATCACTCAAAAAACCGGAACCGCGTGCAGTTTCGGCAAGCATCTGTCCTATCGGCTTCAGGGTTTTATCTTCCAACAAACGAGCGGGATTTTCGGAAAAAATCAAATCAGCATATTCCTTCGAGAATTCGGAAACGACTGTTTTGTATGCCTTCCGCATATCCGTAGTTCTTGATTTTGCTCCGTGAGCGTCACTTGCAGCAAGCGTAACTGCACCGCTGCTTAAAAGTTTGAAAGCGGTTCGCCTGCAATCTCTGCCGAAATACCCCGTTAAACTTCCTGTATTTATTTGCAGACTGTATCCCGCTTCAGCCCATTCCAAAGCATAGCGCAAATCATCCTGAACAAAATAGTATCTTTCAGGATGTGCCACCACCGGTTTTTTTCCGCTTGCGGCAACAGTTTGAAGCATTTCCAGCATAAACCAAGGATCCTCATCGAAAGCACACTCCACAAGCATGAAATCGGAATCAGCAAGCGTCAGCAGTTTTCCGCTGTCTGTCAGTTTCAGCGTTTCCGGGCAGGCAAACACCTCCGTGCCGAGGTGCAGACCTATTTCCGCGCCTGTCTTTGAGAGCGCTTCACAAAGCTCCGAAAATGCAGCGAAAAGTTTTTCTCCCGCATAATTATCAAACTCGCCCGGTGCGCAATGCGGCGTTGCAATAATATCCGTAACTCCGCATTCCGCTGCGATGCGAAGCATTTCAACGGATTCCGTCATATCGACGGCTCCGTCGTCAACGTCGGGCAGGATATGGCAATGAATATCTATCATTTTTCTCCTTAATGCTCAATACACATTAGTTCCATTTTTGTTTGTTTTGCTGTGCGGCTCACCGGCTGAAGGCTCATTCGTTAATCCTCATAATTTAACGCTTCAATACCGGAGCGTGCCTGCGGACGGCTGTCGCCGTGTTTCACAAACAGCATTGCCGCGAACGCAAGTGCAACAAAGCATGTTGCGTACGGGAACAGTGATGTCATTCCGATTTTGTCCATAAGCAGACCGCTCAGGTAAGGCGTCAGAACCTGCGCCGCCATACTTGCAGTGTAGTAATATCCTGTGAATTTGCCGATTTCACCGCCGCTGCACATTTCAACAACCATCGGAAAACTGTTTACATTTATTGTTGCCCAGCCTATTCCGGCAAGCGCAAACATACAGTTCATGAGGAGCGCACTGCTGCCTTCACGTAGGAATGCGGCAACACCGAATGCGGATGCAAGCATCACGACTCCGCCGAGAATAGTTTTTTTGCGTCCGATTTTCGAAGCTGCGGCCCCCACCGGAATGTAGGATACAATTGCAGCGATGTTTGCAATCATCAGAGTCGAATTGTAATCAAGATTCAAAACTTTTCCTGCATAAACCGAGTACTTCGATGTTACCGCATTATACCCCATGTACCAAAGCGCAACGGATGCAAGTATCAGAACGAGTGAAGTTTTTTCTCCTTTCGAAAGCCTCTTTTTCCCGCTTGTTTCTTCGTCTGTCTCGTCAAGGTTCAACCGTTTACTTTGCTGCCGCATTTCCTCCGCAAACTTCGGCTCCCGAACCGTGATCATGAAAAAAACCAATGCCGCAAGCATCACGCCCGCAATAATTGCAAAGAACGGTGTGTAGCTCATCATTGAGTTTTTCACGCTTCCGGTGCCGAAAATCATTCCCAAAGCAAGAACGATAATGCCGCCCGCCGTACCCATAAGGTTAATTACGGCATTTGCCTTTGAGCGCAAAGGTTTTATTGTTACATCCGGCATCAACGCAACCGCCGGCGAGCGGAACGCGGCCATTGAAATCAACACAACAAGCAGCACCGCTATAAACAGCCCTGTCCGCACTGCTCCCGCTGAGCTTATATCCTCGGCATATGCCTGTCTTGCCGGAACATAAAACTCCGAATACAATCGGGAAGGCTGAACGGGTCTGTTGTCCGTGTTGTCAACATCCACGGGGGAATAATAGTTTTCAATTGCACAGAAAAATTCCCTGTCCACAGCAACGGACGCAGCATTCAACGCAGTCTGCTCAGCCTCTCCTGCAAGATAATCACGCACAGAAATCATCTTTTCCGTTTCGCTTTGGTCATTGTCGCCGGGAATCGCGAACTCATTCATCACAACAAACTCAACACCGTTCGGTGTTATCAGTTTTTTGTTCAGGGAATTGTTGAACACTGTTGACACAGCATTATCAAAAATGCCTTTAATATCATCATTTTGTGCATCAGCATCAGCAATGGTGCCGTAAACGGCTGTTTCGAACCTTTCAACACCGTTAAGGGCCCTTGCCTGCGCATTATCAACAAAAGATAAGCCGATGAATGCGATTGCGGCGGCAAGCGTTCCGGCAATTATGAACGGAGTCCGCCTGCCGAGTTTTGTATTTGTTTTATCTGAAATCGCACCGAACAGCGGCAGCAGAAAAATTGCAAGCACATTATCCAGAGCCATAACAACCCCGGAAGCCGCCTGCGACATACCGAATTTATCCGTCAGTATTTTAGGGATTATCGTGTCGTACGCCTGCCAGAATGTGCAGATCAGGAAAAAGGCAAAGCCAACAAAAATTGTGCGTTTATAGTTCAGTTTCATTTTTGTCCCCCGCATTGGGTATCCGAATAATTCTTCCTTTGATGTTTTTTGTTTTGTTCCGCTCTGTGCGGAGAACATGTCCAAACATCAGATAAGCTTCAGTACAGAAACCATTGCACCGGTTTTTGTTCTGTCGCGCCTGTAAGAATAAAACAAGTCACTTCGTTCAAGTGTGCACAGCGGCATGGCGGAAATATTCTGCGGCAGGACTCCGCATTCCTCCAGCTGTATTTCAATCGCAGCGCGAATATCAACATATGCCTTGCCCGTTTTGCCCGGTTTCACAAGCTCTTCACTGTGAAATTCCTCGGCAAACTGTCGTCCGATTTCGATACCGACTTCAAAGCAGTCGAAACAGATACACGGACCCGTTGCCGCAATCAAATCTTCCGCTTTCGTACCGAACGCCGTCTGCATTGAACGAACCAACTCCGTTCCGACCCGCTTCAGCGTGCCTTTCCAGCCTGCATGGGCGAGCCCGATCGAACGCCTTTTCTTGTCGTAAAGAAAAACGGCTCCGCAATCCGCATGCGCAGTGACCAAAACCACGTTTGGATCGTCCGTTATCAATCCGTCGCAAAAAGGCAGCGGTTCATGATACAGCCCGCGCCCGCAATGCGATGAATCAACGCGGATAATATTTGAACCGTGCTCATGATTAACGATCACAAGTTTTTCGAAATCGAGTCCGAACGCATCACAGAGAATCCGAAAATTGCGCAGGATGTTCTCTTTCGGTTCATCGCGCGACAATCCGAGATTGAGTGATGCATAAGGTTCTCGGCTCACTCCCCCGTTCCGTGTCGAAAAGCCATGGAACACTTCATCCTGCGGCAGTTTATCTGACTGAATGAGTTCTGTTCCGTTGCTTCGTATAATGTTATAGTTGCAGTTGTTATATTTATTGTTCACAGTATTCTTCAATGGTTTTACACGCAAATCTCAGCTCTGCCGTGTTTAGGCATAAGGCAGCTTTGCTGTTATTCATTCAATTGTTCAATCGGCTTTCGGATTTTCGGCCGAATCGTCCTTGTTCTCTTCACTTTCCCCGAGAAGGCTTTTAAGCTCCTCCATAAAGGTGTTTATATCTTTGAAAGAACGGTAGACGGATGCGAAGCGCACATAGGCAACTTCATCAAGATCTTTAAGTCTTTTCATTACCATTTCGCCTATGCGTATGGTTGTGACCTCCTGCTCCAGGGTGTTGAAAATCTCTCTCGTAACATCGTCCACGAGTGTGTTTTGCTCCGCTGCCGATACGGGGCGCTTTTCGCATGCCTTGCGAACACCGGCAAGGATCTTTTCACTGTTGAACGCCTCGCGCGTTCCGTCACGTTTTACAACGGAAATCGGAATATCTTCGATTTTTTCATAAGTTGTGAAGCGCTTACCGCAATTGGAGCATTCGCGGCGACGACGTATTGCTGTTCCGTCCTCTGTCGGGCGGGAATCGACAACCCTGCTTTCAGTGCCAAGGCAATATCTGCATTTCATCTGTAGTTCAACCTCCGTTTGCCCGTGCGCATTCTCGGCAATAAATCGAAACACTTCAAACATCCGTTCGGCGCACGGTCGTCATCAGCAGAATTATATCATATGAAAGAAATAATTTCCACCATTTTTATAAGCTGGACCGCCTCTGATTTATATATTTAATTTTTCTGTTGATTGTTCGTCTGCTTTTTTTCTTTTTATATCGGCATTATTCGCATGTTCATCCACTTGTTCCTCAGCATTATTTACAGGTTGTTTTCAAACCTGCTGTTGCGGATTTTACATTGCGGGCTTATAATAACGCTAAAAACAGGCTGCTTGCTTTCAAACCCGCTTTCATGCTTTCGGTAAGGAGGAACGATATGGAAATCTTAAAAAACAAGCTTGGCTTCATCTGCGATATGGACGGTGTTATCTACCACGGAAACAAATTGCTGCCCGGCGTGCCTGAATTCGTCGACTGGCTGTACAAAGAGAATAAAAACTTTCTTTTTCTTACAAATTCATCGGAACGCTCTCCGAAGGAACTTCAGCAGAAGCTGAAACGTATGGGACTCGATGTTGACGAAAGCCACTTTTATACAAGCGCACTTGCAACAGCGCGTTTTATAAGCTCCCAATCTCCGGGATGCAGTGTTTACACTATCGGCGGCGCGGGGCTTATCATGGCACTGCACGATGAAGGAATAACTATGAATGATGTTGATCCGGACTATGTCATTATCGGCGAGGGCAACACTTACAATTATGAGAACATACTTAAGGCAGTGCGACTGGTAATGAAGGGTGCAAAACTGATCGGAACCAACAGCGATCTCACCGGACCGTCCGAGGAGGGTATCATTCCTGCCTGCCGTGCAATGATTGCACCTATAGAAATGGCAACCGGACAAAATGCATATTTTGTCGGCAAGCCCAACCCCCTTATGATGCGGACGGGGCTGCGCATTCTCGGCGTTCACTCCGAAGATGCCGTTATGATCGGCGACAGAATGGACACGGACATGATCGCCGGAATTGAAACCGGCCTTGATACAGTGCTTGTTCTAAGCGGTGTAACATCACGCAGTGACATAAGAAAATATCCTTATCGCCCGCGTCTTGTTTTGAACGGTGTGGGGGATATCCCGGCGGCACTTTCGGCGGAAGAATAAATCAGTTCCGTTGCGCCTGCACGTCCGCCGAATGCATTGTTTGCATTATATGCTTGACATTCTTCCCGTTTTGCTTATAATTTAAAAAGCACCGAATAAACAGGCTCGATAAACAGGCTCGCGGTAAGCTGAACGTCTGCACGGTGCGGTATTATTTTTTCGTACCATAAAAATGCGAATGTGGTGGAACGGCATACACAGCGGACTTAAAATCCGCCGGCGAAAGCTTGGGGGTTCAAATCCCCCCATTCGCACCAATACCGGACATTGACTGAATACCCTGCGTATTCCCGACAGTGTCCGGTTTATGTTTATTCTTTATGCTGCCATGCGCATTGGGTGATTCATTGCGAACATGTTGATAACGCTTAAGTTTTCGGCAACGGTTCAAAAAGCGTTAAGCAGCGGATTAATTCGTTCAAGCAGCATTTCCCTGCACGGTTCAGTTGCGGGAAGTGTTCTGCATGAGGTCAAAATGAACCGAAAGAAACTCTCGGGCAGGAAACTTTTCCTGCTTATATGGCTCGGTGTTATCGTTCTGCTTCTCGTCGGAATTGCCGTGCTTTCAAAGCTGAATCCCACCGAACATACCGAAAGCGTCAAAGAAGCCATGCGCGACGGCGTGCTTCACGAAGTCAACAAAATCAATTTTTGGGGAATCGAAGTCAACCCCGCCGTACTGTCGGCATATATCGTGACAGGCATCATTCTGCTTGCGGCAGTGCTGATAAGGATATTTGCAATTCCGAAATTTAAGCTCATTCCGGGAAAATTTCAGTCATTGCTTGAAATGCCCGTTGAGTTCTTTTCCGGAATGGCCAAAACAAACAGCCCGCACAAAAGCGGCTTTGCCGGAGCTTACATTTTCAGTGCGGGGATTTACATATTTCTCAGCACTTTGTTCGAACTGCTCGGCATTCAGGCCGTCACGACACACGGCGCATCAATAGCACTTCCCGCACCAATCGCCGACATTAACGCCGCAATTGCAATGGGCGTGCTTTCCTACATTGTTATCCTCGGAGCAGGCATTATATGCGGAGGCGCAAAAGGTGCTCTCAATGTTCTGAAGGATTTCTCCCTCCCCATTTCCATGAGTTTCAGGCTTTTCGGTGCACTGCTCAGCGGACTGTTGGTCACGGAACTTGTTTACTACTACTTTTCGCTCAGCTTCGTTCTTCCCGTGTTCGTCGGAGTATTGTTCACATTGCTCCATGCCGTAATACAAACTTACGTCCTTACGACGCTTGTTTCGATTTTTTACGGCGAAGCTGTCGAACCGCGAAAGAAAAGCAAACATTCGCGCAAAAATTTTAAAAAAGAACAAAAAACTAACTGATGAAAGAAGGAAACAACAATGAAAAAGAACATCATCTCCGCAATACTTCTCGCCGCTCTGTCACTTGTGCTTGTGTTCGCGCTCTGCGCACCGGCATTTGCTTCGGATTCTCAGCCGAGTGACCAAGCGTCCGAACCTGCAGTGCTCTCTGCGCCGACCGAAACAGCGGAGGATAAAACCGTTTCAACCAAAGCCGTTGCTGCTGCTGCAGTCGTCGGTATCGTCGCCACAGCAGGTGCTGCGGCAATGGCGATTTCGATCGCAAAAAGCACTTCGGGTATGGCACGTCAGCCTGAAGCAGCAGGTAAAATCAACTCCGCAATGATGCTTGGGCTTGTTTTCATTGAGACTGCAATCATTTATGCTTTGATTATTGCGATCCTTATCATCTTTGTGCTCTGATTTAAAAGCTTTGCGCGAATCCATCCAAACGGATCCGCGCAAAGTCCGTTTGAACCAAACCGACTATTCTGATTGAAATGAGGTGCAAAAATGCCGCTTAACATTGACTTTTTACAAGTGCTTCTGCACATGTTGAACTTCGTCATTCTTGCAGGCGGACTTACGTTTCTGCTCTTTAAGCCCATAAATAAGTTCCTCGAAAACAGGAAAGCTCATTTTGAAAAGCTTGAGCGCGACAATGCCGAAAGTGCCGAAACGAATGCGAAAGCAAAAGCCGAATACGAGCAAAAGCTGAGCAATGCCGAAGCTGAGATAGCAGAAATGAAGCAAAATGCCGAAAAAGATATGGCTTCTGCCGCCGAAGGCTATATAAACGATGCAAAAGACAAGGCTTCCACACTGCTCAAGGCAGCCGAAACCGAAGCCGAAAACAGGAAACAGCATATCCTTGACGCTGCACAGACCGAGATCGGTGAGCTTGTTATTTCCGCTGCGCAAAAGCTCCTCAGCGACACAGTCACCCCGGAGCGGGACCGCGAACTCTATGATGCGTTCATCCGCCTTGCCGAAAACGATCCGGGGCACAAACCCCCGGCGCGCCCTGATAAAAGCAAAAAAACAGGCGTATCCTCCAACAACTCCGCAGGCAGGAAAAAACAATGAACACAACCGACCGTAAGAACGCCTTCGGGCAGGATAATAAGCAAAGCGGAGCGTCTCATAACTCCGAATCAGCTGCTCCTCAAAAATCAAAACGCAATGATGCCGCCGATGTTGTGGAATCCGATTTCGACAGCACTGATCCCGCTGATTCAAAACCGCTCAAAGTCGAAATTGACTGTGTAACCCCTCCCACCGAAGAACAGCTGCGGAGAATTCGGGAGATTATCAGCCGCGACTACAATGCAGGCGAAATTGAACTCACGATAAAGCGGGTTCCGTCCGTTGTCGGAGGATTCAACATTTTTGTCGGAGACGATAACTACGACTGGACCACTCTCGGGCGCATTCGTCAGCTTCGGAAATCATTTCAGTCGCTGAAAAAGGAATATGACACTTCAAAGATTATTTCTTTACTGCGTGAGGATATTTCCGGTTTCAGACTTGATCACGGCCACCAGCAGGTCGGCTTTGCACTCTCCGTCGGCGACGGCATAGCTGTCATTGACGGGCTTCACGATGTAACATACGGCGAAATCGTGCTTTTCGATTGCGGAATCAAAGGCATGGTCCAGGATATCCGCACGGACGGAACAACCGGCGTTGTTCTGTTCGGCAGCGACAGCGAAATCACCGCAGGTACACGCGTCGTTCGCACACGCCGCACTGCAGGCATTCCGATAAGCAACCACATCCTCGGAAGAATGATAAACCCGCTCGGGCAGATCATCGACGGCGGAGATGAAATCGGTGCAAAAGAATATTTCCCGCTTGAGCGGCCCGCTCCCGGCATTCTTGAACGCAAACCCGTGTTTCGCCCTCTTGAAACGGGTCTTCTTGCTGTTGACTCAATGTTCCCCATCGGAAGAGGGCAGCGGGAACTTCTGATAGGCGACCGGCAAACGGGTAAAACAACCGTTGCAATTGACACAATTATCAACCAAAAGGGCAAAAACACCGTTTGCGTCTATGTTGCAATCGGGCAAAAAGCGAGCAGCGTCGCAAAGGTTATCACCACGTTGAAAAAAGCGGACGCCCTTGACTACACCGTTATTGTATCTTCCCCGGCGGATGATCCTGCGTCGCTGCAATACATTGCTCCGTATGCGGGCTGTGCCATTGCAGAATACTTCATGTATCGCGGACGTGATGCGCTTGTTGTGTATGATGATTTATCCAAGCATGCGGTTGCATACCGCACGCTGAGTTTGCTTTTGGAACGCGCCCCCGGGCGTGAAGCTTACCCCGGGGATGTATTCTATCTGCATTCCCGTCTTTTGGAGCGTTCGGCTCAGCTTTCCGATTCCCTCGGCGGTGGCAGCATGACTGCGCTTCCGATCGTTGAAACACAGGCCGGCGATGTTTCCGCATATATCCCCACAAACATCATTTCGATTACCGACGGACAGATTTTCTTTGAAAGCGAGTTGTTCTATTCGGGTCAGCGACCGGCTGTCAACGTCGGATTGTCCGTCAGCCGTGTCGGCGGTGCTGCGCAATCCGAAGTCATGCGCAAGTCCGTCGGTTCAATACGGCTTGACCTTGCGCAATATCGTGAAATGCAGGTATTCTCCCGTTTCGGCGGCGAACTGGATGAGCAAACCGTACAGCGTTTGAAATACGGAGAGGGTCTCATGCAGCTGCTGCGGCAAAAGAACCAAGCCGCAATGCCGCTTTGGGAGCAGGTTGTGACGCTTATATGTGCACAGGAGCAAATGTTTTTGGATGTTCCCGTAAAAAAAATCAAGCAGGCGCAGAAGGATCTTCTGACGTATTTTTCCGCGAACTGCAATTCGCTTTGTCTCAGAATCGAACACGGAAAAAAATACAGCGCAGAACTGCATTCCGATGTTGTGAACGCTGCAAAGGATTTTTTCGCCGCGTATTCTGCATGATCTCACCGCACTTAATGCAGGCAGCCGTTGATAAGCTCGCGCACCGGGCGCGGGCGTGTATCCTGTTTTAAGGCTGTCTGCTCAGTATTTTCAGCGAAAGGACAGAGTTGGTTCAATGGCCAGTGCCGAAGAAATAAAGGCGCGAATCGGCAGCATTCGCCAAACAAAAAAAGTCACGGATGCGATGTATATGATCTCCTCCGTGAAAATGCGGCGCGCAAAACGCGAAGTCATCAGCACCGAACCCTATTTCAATGCACTCAAAGAGCAGATAAGTGATCTGTTTCTTTATATTCCGGAAACAAACAACCGCTACTTCCGCGTTTTGCTTCCCGAAGGACAGACTTTTCGCCGCAGGGGATTGCTGCTTGTCACTTCCGATAAGGGACTTGCGGGCAGTTATAATCAAACCGCAATTCGTGCCGCCGAAGATTATGTTGCGCTTCATCCGGATGCAAAGCTCTTTATTGTCGGCGAATGCGGAAGACACTATTGCATTGACAACGGCATACGCTTTGTTGAGGATTTCCACTACTCAGCGGCATTCCCGACAGTTTGGGAAGCACGTAATATATGTTATGATTTGTTAGAATATTACAACGATAATCTCTTGGATGAAATAGACATCATATACACTGATTATCAAAGCAAAAAGCCAAGCGAATGCAAGCGGAACTGTCTTCTTCCGCTTGCGCGCAGCCGTTTCTATTCTGCCGAAAGGGAATCCGTGATGAGGAATGAAGAATCGCGCGAGCAAAAGGAATTCTATCCCGATGCAAACACGGTTCTTGACGGAATCATTCCGAGCTATCTTACCGGATTTATCTACAGCTCGCTTGTTGACAGTTATTGCAGCGAGCAGGAAGCGCGAATGACGGCAATGAGTTCCGCAGGAAAAAATGCGGAAGAGATTCTAAAACAGCTGCAAATGCAATATAACAGCCTGCGTCAATCCGCAATTACAAACGAGATGATCGAAATCACCTCGGGAGCGCGTGCATTAAAGCTTAAAAAACTGAAATCAAGGCAAACAGCAAAAACCGAAGGGGGCAACGCCCAATGACAAACACAGCAGAAACAAAATCATCAAACTCCGCTCTGCCCAAGGGCGAAATTTCAGGCGTGAACGGTCCGGTTGTGGACGTTGCCTTTCAAAAAGACAGCCTGCCGAGAATCCGCGAGGCGTTATTTGTTGTAATTAACGGTAAAAACCGTGTTATGGAAGTTGCGCAGCATATCGGAGGCGGACTTGTCCGCTGCATCATGCTCGGACCTGCCGAAGGGCTTTACCGCGGGTTGGAGGTCTTCTCCACCGGTTCGCCGATTTCGGTTCCCGTCGGAGATGCAGTTCTCGGAAGGCTTTTCAATGTTCTCGGAGAATGCATGGACGGCGGAAAACCGCTGCCTGCCGAAACGGAACGAAGAAGCATTTACCGCCCTGCCCCGCCCTATGCCGAAAGACAGACAACCGAAGAAATTCTTGAAACCGGTATTAAGGTTATCGACCTGCTTGCTCCTTATGCAAAAGGCGGAAAAATCGGCCTTTTCGGCGGTGCGGGTGTCGGTAAAACGGTTCTGATTCAGGAACTGATTCACAATATTGCAACCGAACACGGAGGATATTCCGTGTTTACAGGTGTCGGCGAACGCAGTCGCGAAGGCAATGACCTTTGGACAGAAATGCATTCCGGCGGCGTTATTGACAAAACCGCACTCGTGTTCGGGCAAATGAATGAAGCTCCGGGGGTGCGTATGCGCGTTGGCCTCACGGGGCTTACAATGGCAGAATACTTCCGTGATGTAAGTCATAAGGACGTGCTTCTTTTTATCGATAATATTTTTCGTTTTATACAAGCCGGCAGTGAGGTTTCAACTTTGCTCGGGCGTATGCCCTCCGCCGTCGGCTACCAGCCCACGCTTTCAAATGATTTGGGTGAGCTTGAAGAACGCATTGCTTCAACAAAAAACGGCTCCGTAACCTCGGTGCAGGCTATTTATGTTCCTGCGGATGATCTTACCGACCCCGCACCTGCAACAACATTCTCCCATCTTGATGCAACGACGGTTCTCAGCCGCCGTGTTGCGGAAATGGGTATCTACCCCGCCGTTGAACCGCTCGAATCCTCGTCGCGCATGCTCGAACCCGAAATCGTCGGTGAGGAACACTATCGCGTTGCCTGCCGTGTTCAGGAGATTCTTGAACACTATAAAGAACTTCAGGACATTATTGCTATTCTGGGCATGGACGAACTGAGCGATGAAGACAAGTTGACAGTGCGAAGAGCAAGAAAGATTCAGCGTTTTCTTTCCCAACCATTCAGCGTTGCGGAAAAGTTTACAGGTATTCCCGGAATTTATGTGCCGCTCAGTGAAACGATACGCAGCTTTGCCGCGATTGTTGACGGTGAAGCCGATGAATTTCCCGAAAGTGCCTTTTTCAATGTCGGCACCATTGATGATGTCCGTAAAAAAGCGCAGTCGCTTTCCGGCAAATGCGAAAAGACCGATGACGGCACAGCAGCCGCAGAATAAAAACAGGAGGGCATGAATGGCCAAACCGTTTCAACTTGAAATTCTGACGCCCGAACGTGCATTTTACAGGGGCGAATGCATTTCGGTGATCGTGCCTGTCAGCGACGGAATGCTCGGAATAATGGCAAACCACACTCCGATGACCGCCGCAATCACCGACGGCGAAGTTGTTTTCACCCTGCCCGACGGCAGCAAAATCCCTTGCGCCGTGACACAGGGAATGATCGATGTTTCCGCCTCCCGTGTTCGGGTTCTTTGTGACTCCGCTTTGCATCCCGATGAAATCAATGCAGAGGCTGAGCGTAAGCAAGCTGAAGCCGCCGCATTGAAGCTGCGCGAAAAACTCGGCCACCGTGACTATGTGCTTTCAAAACTGGCCTTTGTCAAGGCCACAAATCATTTGCGCGTCAAGCAGCATAACTCCTGACAATGCTTCCCAAACAAATTTACCGTGCCGATTGCAAATCTCTGTTTCGGCACGGGCTTTTTAAAAGTCCGTCAATATATTGCGATATAAAATTTGCCGTCTATTGACTTTACTGTTTGCGCGTGCTAAAATCCATTTAAAAAGTGAATACAGCTCAAGTGCCTGAATTCAGCCTTTTTACGGTGAATTCGGGAGAATAGACAATCGGGTCAAAGTCCCGAACGGTACCGCCGCTGTTGGTGTGTAGGCAATGTTTTATTGATGCAAATCAGCCATTGGGAAACTGAGAAGGCAAAACATTCGCTGTTGAAGCACAAGTCAGAAGACCTGCTTGAGTCGGATCCTCCTTTGCTTATGCGGCTCACGAGTTATGAGGTTGGCGGATGTTTTTTTGTTGTGTAAACGGTGCAGCTTTGTTGCTGTTCCGTTTTTCTTATCTGCAATTCCGCTCACTCTGTCATGCTAAAAGCCGAACAAAAAAGATAGATATTGGAAAAACAATGAATCACAGCATTAATCCCCGCAGCAATGCGGACGAGCGCAGTCAACTCGAAGATGAGTTTGCAAGACAGCACGCAAGTGATACTGACGAACAGCTTTTAAGCTATGTCGGCAGTATTGCAAGCAAGCTCGGCCGAAAACCCACAAAAGAAGAAACCATCGGTTATCGTTACATAAAGTCACGACTCGGCAATTGGCCCGGCATCATGGTCAAACTCGGGCTGCTTGAGCCGAAGTCGGTACGGCGGGAACGCGTAAGACGATCAATAGCTGATAAACAGAAAAACAGGAGTAAGAAGAATTGAAGCATTCAAGGTTATTTAAGTGCATCAGTCTGTTTCTTGCGACAATCATGCTTTTGGCATTGCTGTCAATGATTTTGTCGGCAAGCTTTGTTTTGCCCGAAAATCCGATAGCCAAAGCTTCCTCCTTTCCCGACAGCGAGCTTTCACACAACGGTTCAGGGAAAAACGAAACACCAACACCGACTCTGACCCCGACACCGGAGCAATCCGAAACACCGACGCCCGATGCTTCCGAAACGCCGACACCCGAAGCATCGGAGACTCCGACGCCCGATGTTTCCGAAACGCCGACGTTCGAACCGCCTGAAACAGCAACGCCAAATACATCGGACAATTCGAATCCGACTGACACGCCGACTCCGAAACCCACCAACGCGCCGACTCCGAAACCCACCAACGCGCCGACTCCGAGACCCACCAACGCGCCGACTCCGAGACCTACCAACGCGCCGACTCCGAGACCTACCAACGCGCCGACTCCGAGACCCACCAACGCGCCGACTCCGAGACCCACCAACGCGCCGACTCCGAGACCCACCAATGCGCCGACTCAGAATCCGACCGACGATCCGACATCGAATCCGACCGTTCGACCGACTGATATGCCGTCATCTTCTCCCGAGCCCGGCGGCGATATTACTCCCGAACCCGGCGGAGACATTACTCCCGAGCCCGGCGGAGACGGTACTCCCGAACCCGGCGGAGACGGCACTCCCGAACCCGGCGGAGACGGTACTCCCGAGCCGGGCGGGGAGATTACTCCCGAGCCGGGCGGCGAATACACTCCCGAACCCGAAGAACCCTATATTGCAACGGATCTTTACAGCGGAATATATACTTCTGCCGATATAGAAAACGACACGCTTGTTTTTTATGCATACCCTGCCGGGGGAGATAATCTTTCACTTAAAGTTTATATTAAAGGCCGTTACGACAACGTGAACAACGGTGAATTGCTTCACCCGGATGAGCAGAGTTATTTTCGTCCGGTGTTGTCGATAAACAATGAGTACATAATCACAATGTATCTCTATCGCGGAAGTGAACTTTGCGGCGGTGCTGTGCGCTTTTATATCACCTACCGCAATCAGCCTGCCGATGAAGACAATCCTGTTGTCGGTGAACATCCGCCGGTGATAACCACAAACCGCGACGGCGACGACAGTGTGATCACAAGCAGCCGTTTCCTGCTCAGAGTTGCTGCACGCACCTGGGAAGGCAATGTTATATACTCAAATCATATCGTTGTTACCCTTGACGGCGTTGTTCAAACAAATCCGACCGGCAGCACAGTGTTTGAATATCACCTTGTGCTGACTCCGCCGAATGTCGGAGACGACATCGACCATGTTGTTACTATACTTGCATGGGATGATGAAGGGAACTCAACTTTCCGAAAACTCATTCTGCCCTATCACCGCGTCGGTGAAGGAGATGAAAACGGAAGCATCCATATTTCAATAGATGCAACCACCCTCGGGCTCGGCATCATTATTGATGATGATTATACCGTTCATGAAGGCGAAAACGCTGCCGAAGTGCTGCTGCACCTGTTTGAGGACTATGGTATTGAAGCGCAATTCAGCGGAACACCGAGGCTGAATTTCTACCTGCGGCGCATTGTGTGGGGCGATATTGCATACAGCGTTGATATTCCTCCGGAACTCTGGGAGCTGATACTCCGCGACGGCATAACTCTTACGGATCAGCATGACCGAGACAGCATCGGAGAATTCGACTTCACGCGGTGTTCCGGTTGGATGTACTGTATAAACGGCATGTACCCGGGAATCGGACTTTCCGAATACTACCCAATCAACGGTGACGAACTCTGTCTGCGGTTTACACTTGCTCTCGGCAAGGATATCGGCGGATATGACGCAACCGGTTCCGGCGGATCCGAAGGCTCACTTTCAAGTTACTGCGGGCTTTGGATTGACGGAGGATTCATTCAGCTTGAGCACGATTATGAAATCATTCAGCGGGTCGAACCCACTGACGATGAGGATGGTTTCATTGAGTACCGCTGCTCAAAATGCCATGACATTTACCGCGAAGTGCTTCCCGCAGGAAGTCCCGGCCAAAGCGCATTCATTCTTTCGCATACGCTTGTGCCGCAAATCTGCATCGGTACTGCGGGCTCACCCGAAAATTCCGGTTTAAAAAGAAAGGCGATAAATAATGACATTAAAGATTAAATCAATTCTGAGCCTGCTGCTTGCGTTTTTGCTCATATTCGCAGGATGCAGTGCAGCTCCGCATAAAGAACGAGTACAGCCTCCCATGTCCGAACGCATTCTTCAGATTGCGCAGGGCATGAAGAAACTTGCAGGAGTTGAAGAAGGCGACTGTCTGCTTAATGCGTCGGATGAATTCCCTGCCGGTTCTTCCGTTTGCGACTGGGCAGCCTTGGCATGCGCTGTCGGCGGTGCGGAGGATAGCTATACAGCCTACCTGCACGCGCTTGAAGCTTATGTAAAAAATAAACTCGGCGAAGATTCATCCCTCGGCAGAGCAACCGACTACCACCGAATTGCTCTTACGGTGCTCGCACTTGGCGGTGACCCGGCAGCATTTTCGGAGGATAAAAACGGAGAACCGGTGAATCTTATTGAGTTCGGAACCTACAACTACCCCGGCGAACTCGGCGCGCAAGGACTGAACGCATACATTTTTGCACTGATAACCCTTGATTCCGAAAGTTATACGGTTCCTGACGGAAGCAGGTATACCCGAACAGGCATCATTAAAGAAATTCTTGCTGCCGAAGAACCCGGTGGAGGGTTTGGGCTTGATAAAGGTGCATTTGACATTGATATAACCGCAATGGCGCTTCAAGCTCTTGCCCCGTACTGCGGAAGTCAGAACGCGCTTTCCGTCGGTATATCCCCCGGCGAGATCTCCCGCACTGTTGACCGTGCATTGGCACGGCTTGCCGCTGTAATGAAAGAAAACTGCACATTCTGCTCGTACGGTGCAGAAAACACCGAGTCGACAGCTCAGGTTATTATTGCACTCTGTTCACTTGGTATTGACCCACGCACCGATGAACGTTTCATGCGCGGCGGTAAAAACATTGTTGACGGAATGCAGAGTTTTCTTCTCCCCGGCAGCGTGTACAGGCACTCTGCGAACGATTCGGAAGGAAACCTTATGTCCACGGAGCAGGCGATGCTTGCACATATCGCACTGTACAAAGCGGACAATAAGCTCGGCAGGCTGTATGATTTTTCAAAGTCTAAAGCCTGATATTGCCTGCGCGACGAAAATATTAATTAATGCTAAACGGTGATTACAAATGCTGACAGACAACATTAAATCTGAAATCAAAAAAGTTATCGTCGGAAAGGACGAAATTATCGAAAAGGTTTTGACTGCAATTCTTGCGCAGGGACACATACTGCTGGAAGATGTTCCCGGCGTCGGAAAAACAAGCCTTGCACTTGCTTTTTCAAAGGCACTCGGACTTGACTGCAAACGCATTCAGTTCACGCCGGACACAATGCCTTCCGATGTGACAGGCTTTTCGGTTTTCGAAAAATCAAATTCCGACTTTGTGTATAAGCCCGGAGCGGTTATGACAAATCTTCTTGTTGCAGATGAAATCAACCGCACCTCAAGCAAAACCCAATCCGCTCTGCTTGAAGCGATGGAGGAAGGAAAAGTTACAGTTGACGGAACAACCCATAAACTTCCGTCCCCGTTCATCGTTCTTGCAACCGAAAATCCGATCGGGTCGGCAGGAACGCAGCTGCTGCCCGTTTCTCAGCTGGACAGGTTCATGTTCAAACTGAGCATGGGTTATCCCGATATTAAAAGTCAAGTTGAAATACTGCGGGACAGACACCGTTCCGACCCGCTTGACGATGTAAAAGCCGTATGCTCAGCCAATGACCTGGTGCAAACAATCGACGTTGTTCGACAAACATTCATATGCGATGAAGTTTACGAATACATAGCCGAACTTGCCGAGCAGACGCGGCATCACGAATCGGTTCAGTTCGGAATCAGCCCCCGCGGTGCGTTGGCGGTGAGCCGTGCCGCAAAAGCATATGCTTATCTTTCCCGCCGTGACTATGTTACGGCGGACGATGTTGCCGCAGTTTTCCGCGATGTATGTGCACACAGACTTGTTCTGAACACAAAAGCGCGAATGCGCGGGTATACCGAAACGGATGTTGCCGATGAAATTGTTTCCGAACACAAAAAACCGGGAGTTAAGGATTTTAAGCGCAGATGAAGCATAACCCCAAACTCGAAGAAAAGAAAGCAGCGGGGATCGATGATGATTTTGCAGTAAAAAAAGATTTTGCACAAAGCTGCACACTGCGGCGCATTGCAGCTGCTGTTCTGTATCTGTCGATTCTTTTCTGCTGCACAATCACAGCATTAAAGCTTCCGTCACTTGCTGTTTTGTTCCCGCTTGCAGCAGTGCTGCTTATTCCCCCGCTTTGCTTTGCGTTCAACTGTTTCGCCGCTTCGAAAGTTGAATTTGCCGTTAAAGCTTCTTCCTCCTGTCCCCGCGGGGAAAGCTGTCATTGTGAAATCGTTCTTCGCAATGACAGTATCATTCCGCTGCCGTTCGTGCGCTGTACTCTGATTTTGCTAAACAAGCTTAACGGAGAAAACCGCATTTCGGTCATTCGTTGCAGCGTCCCTGCACTTTCGGAAAGCCGAACCGGGTTTTCTGTAAAATCGATGCATTGCGGCAGCGTTTCACCGCAGATCCTGCGAACAGAGCTTACCGATTGCTTCGGACTGTTTTTTAAAAGAATACGCAGCAGCTCTTCCCTGCGAACGGATGCAAAATGCTTATTTATGCCGACAGTGTTCGATATTGACGCCATCAGAAACGATGCATTCTCTCATGATATAGACAGCAGCGATTATGCACCCGGCAAACGCGGTTCGGATCATTCCGAAGTTTTTCAACTCCGTCCGTACGAACAGGGTGATTCTTTAAAACAGGTGCATTGGAAGGCCTCCTGTAAATTCGATGACCTCATCGTGCGCGACGCAAGCTTTCCGATAGTACGTTCACTGCTTATCTGCATGGACGTATCCGGATGTACAGCCGCTGAATGCGATGCAATCAGTGACGTTGCAGTCTCTGTCTGTTCCGCACTGTCGGACTCCGGAACCGCATTTACAATTGCACGCCCGCAATGCGGCCAAATTGAGTTTATCGACGTGAATGCTTCCGATGAGCTTCCCTCTGCGGCCGAATGGCTTATCGAATGCGAACCCTCGGAAAGCGCCTTCGCAGCATATGTCAGGGAACGCGGCGCCTGCGGATATGGAAAAATCGTGTTTATCGGCAAAGAGTTCTCCGACTCTGCTGCTGAGTTTTGCGCCGGTGCAAACACAAAGCGGCTCCTCTGCCGTGCGGGCGACAACGGTACGTTTACGGCATTCTCTTCAGACAATTATGCGGAAGAACTGTCCGATGTTGACCTTTAAACCGGTTTCGTATTATAAAATTTGTGGTTGAGTTGAATGATTAAAAGAGAAAAAAGAGACGAATTGCATATTGAGCAGTCCAAAAGCGCATGTTGTCGAAGCTTCTGGGATTTTTCCAGCGCATTGCTCTGTTCGGTTATGTTCACACTCGGCTTCAACATCCTGCTGTTTTCGATTTTTAAGTCGCTGAGCGTTTCGGCGTTTACGGTTACTGCGGTTGAAGCTCCGATAATCTGCGTGCTCATACTTCTTTTTCGCGGAAAGAGGGGAACCGTTGCAGTGTCTTTATACTGTGCCGCCGTTTTCCTGTTTTCCATACTCTTTTTTGGGAGCATACGCAGCGGACTTGATGCACTCACTAATGACTGCATTGCGCTCTTAATAAAGCTGACAGGAAAAATCCATCTCGACGTGCAATCCGAACCTGCCGATACATTGCCGTTCCTTATTCTGCTTTGCAGCATTATTTCAGCAGCATCAGCCAAACTGTTTTCTGCCGGAAGACGCATTGCTGCATACGCAGTTATTCTGTTCGGCACGGTACTTTCCGCAAGCGGCATTGCACAATCACCTGTCGGTGCAGTTTTAATAATTGCAAGCGGAATAACACATCTTGCTGCGGGAAGTCTCTCCGTTCCGCATTTTCAAAAAAAGGGCGCAAAGCTCACTTGTGCCGTCGTTCCGCTGCTTCTTGCTTCGGCAGTCTTTCTGTGTTCTCTGCCCATGCGCAGTTTTTGTTCGGACAGCAGGCTGAATGCACTCAACAGCAGCCTCGGTGTTTGGCTGCACCGTGCGGTTTACGATGAAACAACAAATTCCATGCCCGAGGGACGGCTCTCTCCCCTTCGCGCACGCAATACTTCCGAAACCCCCGCAATTGCTGTAACATCCGAAACAATACAAAGCGGTTATTTTCGCGGAATGGTCGGAGAAGTTTACACCGGAACGAGCTGGGAATCGCTGTCGAACAAAGAACTTGCGAAATACAACGACTTGTTCTACTGGCTTCATTCCGACGGTTTTTTTGCCCAATCTCAATTGAGTTCCGCAGCCGCCGCTGTTGGAGCTGACGGCGGAAATGCATGCGCAAAAAGCAAAGTTGATATTGAACTGATTTCAGCATGCAGACGTTATCTGTATCTTCCGTATAATGCTGCTGCGGGAAAGCTTCTTGATGAAGACCGCATCGGAGATTCCGCATGTATTCGAAAGAACAATACCGGAAGAGTTTTCAGCATTGAATGCAGCTCCGTTCCGAGTGCGCCTCAGCTCCGCAGAATGCTGAAGGATACAAACGGGGATTCCGTTGAAAAGTACTTATCCGACGAACGCGCCTATGCTCAGTTTGTGTATGAAACAAGTTTGCTTCTCACTCCCGAAGCAACTGCTGCAATGGCCGAAATTTTCGGCGAAGCCCCGCCTGCGCTTGCCCTTTCGGATATTCTTCCGCTCGTTTTAAGCGCGCTGAAGGAAAACATTGCCTATGATGAAACGGTCAAAACCGACTGCGGAACGAATGATTTTGCTGCGTATGTTCTTCGGGTCGGCAAACGCGGATACAGCGTTCACTATGCAGCATGTGCTGCCGTTATGCTGAGATATTTCGGCGTTCCGTCAAGGTATGTCGAAGGCTATTATATCAATGCCGAAACAGCTGCTGCGCGATGTGTTTCGGGGCGTGTTGTTCTGACCGAAGCGGATGCGCATGCATGGGCTGAATACTATCTCGACGGTATCGGATGGATCCCGTTTGAAACAACTCCGGGTTTTGAAGGAAGTGATTCGGCTTTTTCCGGTAATGACAGAAGGACTGACGATTCATCGGATCCTTCCGATAACACCGAAGCTCCGAACGAACCGGATTCTTCAGACGACAGGGAGGATACTTATCAGAATGATAACCTTCCCGATATCCGCCTCGCGCGTCCGCAAAAGAATCTGAACAGAATTAACAGTACAAAGCTTGCAAAAGCACTGATTTTGGCATTCATTCCGATTCTGCTTCTGCTCACAGCGGCTCTGATTGTTTTTCTTGCAGTACGCCGCATCAGATTTCGACGAGCGTTCAAAAAAATGCTCAATGCCGAACCGAACGAAGCCATTGCACTTATGTTCGGCTACCTGAACATGTTCATGGCTGCATGCGGACTTGATATCAGCAAAATTGATTCCCGCTGTTCCGAGCTCAACGCTGAAGCCGTGTTCAGCAACCATAAAATGACTGCTGAGCAAAAAGAAGATATGCAGACGTATATTGAATCAGAGGTTGACAAATACAGGAGTTCGCGCTCATTCTTCGGACGGCTGCGCGACAGATATATCGCCTGTGTTTATATATAAGTAAAAGCTGTATTCAATTCAGCTTATTACTAAATCATAAGGAGGTTTTTCAATGAAAAGAACAACACGACTCATTGCTGCAATGCTCTGCATCATGTTGGCATTCGGGTGCCTTGCTCCCGCATCCGCCGCTGCCGCAAAGCTGCTGCAAACCGGCGGAAGCTTTTATCTCACCGCTTCCACCGCAACTGCCACGATAATCGAACCCGTTCGGGTCGATTACGCTCACGGGCAAACTGTTAAAGAAGCTCTTCAAGCAAGCGGACACACGTTCAGCGGCATTGAAAGCGGCTTCATCACCGCAATTGACGGTGTCCGGGGTAATTTCGTCAGATTTTATGATTATGACGAATCAACCGGTGAATGCGGATACGATCTTGATGCGGCCGCTTCCGACATAACCGCAATAGGTTTTGCCGAAAATGAGGTTGCCTCAAAAGAAATGATTGCGCTTATAACACTTATGGGCGATTTCAATTATTCCGCCAACGGCGTTTTAAACTACCCCGCCGCAAAGACTGCCTATGCCGATGCACTGCGCGGCCTGCGCAATGCAAATGCAGAACAGGCTCAGGTGCTTTTCTCCGCGCTTGATTCCGCAATGCGGGATTATGCCGCATATCTCGAAGGCGACAAATACGACGTTGTTTTTAATGTTACTCAAAACGGTATTACAATTGAAAACCCCGTTATCACCATTACCGACGCCTATGGCAATGCGAGCATTTACAACGGAACAACCGCCCAGGCTTATGCAGGTGTTTCAACCTATTCCGTTTCCGACGGCGGGCACAACCGCATTGAGGGCAGGGTGACCGTTTCTCCCGATGCCGAAAGCGGAGAGTACTCTGCTCCCGCAATCGATGCTGCACTTCCCTATGGCGAGTGGTTCGGGGACATAATCTTCCACGCCGACAGCGGCGCACTCGAGAAGCTCTACGAGCGCGAGCAGGATTACGAGACTCACACCGCAACCTACAAAGTTGAAGACACAAACCACGGCAATGTCTATATGTACCTTACGCGCGGCGCGGATCTTCCTTCAGACAGCGTTAAAACTTATGCCTGCTATGTTGACATCAACGGCAGGGATAATTCCGACGGAAGCGTTCCCGCAAACAACAAGGGTTGGGAAAGCCGCTATACAGTGCTCACGAACCTTTGGGAAAAAAACAGCATGACTGAGCGCAGCTTTGACATTGAAGCGCGTTATTATGTCGGTGAACAGACTCAGATACAGTCCTTTGAAATCAATCTTGAGCGCATTCCGACGCTTGCCGATCTTCAGGTTTTCGGCAGCGGCACACGGCTTCCTATGGAGTTTGCCCCTCTTACCGGCGAATACTCCCTCACTACCGTTGCCGAAAGCGTTGTCATCTCACCCTTCCCCGTTCTTTCCGATTACAGAATTCTCGTGAACGGCAATGATACGCAGCGCGAGGTTGTTCTCAAAGGCATTGGCGAAAGCACCGCTGTAGATGTTACGGTTGAATATACCGTGAATGCAGAAGAAAACATCACAAGAACATTTTCCTACACGCTGAACATTACGCGCCTTCAAGCGACCGACGTCAACGTCATCATCCCGGCCGGAACCGAAGCAGAAATTGTTAATGCCGCCGGCGGTGTGATTCAACCTTTGATATGCGGTGAAGTTGTTGACGGTGTGTATGTCAACACATACGCTCTTACTCCGGGTGAAGAATATGACTGCATCGCAACAAAGAACCGGTATTTCCATACTTCCGCAAGCTTCACGGCGGCGGAAGGCACTGATTTTACCGTTTCCGAACCCGAAAGCACGGACAAGCTCACAGCCGTCGGCGCATACACTGCGCGTAACGTCGGCAATGCAAATACCCGTGTTTATCCTCTCGACCGGGATTTTGTTTCCGCCGAACACGAATACATGTTCACCGTTTCGGATGCAAACTCCTCCTTCTTCATGAAGGCTACGTGCAATGATGATGCATATGAAATTCATGCATTGTATGACAAGCAGACTTCCATTGCTTTAACCAACGGTGTTCCCGTGGATAAGTTAATTAATTCAACGGTTGAAAGTGCTGCAGGTGCGGTTGCCTGCGGTCAGTTTGTTGCATCCAACTGCGGTTATGCAAATACGATGACACTCCGGCTTACAAAGACCGTTGATTCGGTTGAATACTATCAGGAGTATACGTTCGTTGCGAGAAGAGCGTTGAGCCTCGGTACACTTTCGGCAAAAACCCAAGCGAACGGTATTGTGAACGATATTGTGCTACGCGATGAAAACGGCAGCATTGTTAAATATGACAGAGACAGGGCCGACTACTATGCAACTATTGCGTTGAGTATTCCCGAAGTTATTATTTCTGCTTCATTCAAGAGCACCGCGAGCGAAACTGCTCCCAACAAAGGCGGTTATTATCTGCTTGTAAACGGTGAACGTTTTGATGACCCGTCAAATGTCTCCGTTTCTCTTGATTCCGCGCTCAGCAGTGAAGACATCACCGTCACCATCTGCCACGAAGACGATGCCTCCGTGCAAAGCACCTATACGCTTCATCTTGCCAAGACAGCGCCCACACCGGTGCGCTTTGTAACGGAACCTGCGGATGCGATAACCTTCGTTATTTCAAACAGCACGAGCCTTTCCGTACCTAAAAACGAGGACGGCACCTACAGCCTTATCCCCGGTGAAAATTATGCTTACACCGTTACAAAGGCCGGCTTTGCAGGCATTCATGAATCGAATTATATCCCTGTTCAGAGTGATGAAGTCATTGAAATCAATGCTGTTCTGACGGCTGCCGAACCGAATCCGAATCTTGACCCGAATCTTGACGCTCAGTGGCCTACTTTCCGCGCCAACCGTTTTAACAACGGCGTTGTTGACTACCCCATACCGACGATCGCCAACGACTCCGTGCTGTATTGGGCAACTCAGTTCGGCAGCGGTTACGGCTCAAATGCATGCAGCTGCCCCATCATTGTTGATGATTTTCTGTACGTCTATGCAGGAACCAATATCTACAAAATTGATAAAACGAGCGGTGAGGCACTTGTCACAAAGTCCATGGCGGCGAGTTCGAGTTTCGCGATTAATTCTCCCACCTATGCGGACGGCATGATATTTGTCGGGCTGTCCAACGGCAGAATTCAGGCGTTCGATGCCGTCACTCTCGATTCACTTTGGCTCTTCACGGACTCAAACGGCGGACAGCCGAACTGCCCGATCGTTTACCATGACGGCTATATTTACACCGGTTTTTGGAAGAGCGAAACAGGCGATGCAAGTTTCGTATGCGTTTCGGCAACTGACGAAGATCCCGATGTCGGCAACGAAACAAAGTATGCTTCCTGGAGATATGTTTCAAAGGGCGGCTTCTATTGGGCAGGCGCATATGTGTGCGATGAATTTGTTCTTATTGACACTGATGACGGCGAAAGCGGCTATACCGACGGTCACGCAAGGATAGTTTCGCTGAACCCAACCTCCGGTTCGGTTCTCGGCAGCATCACCCTTCCTCACCCCGGGGATGCACGCAGCAGCGTCACTTTCGTTCCCGATGATGAAAACGGTACAAACCCCTCCGGTACAGCTTATTTCACAACCAAGGGCGGCTATTTCTATGCTGTTCATGTTGAAGCGGACGGCAGCTTCACTGAGGGTTCGCTCAGCTTTGTAAAGCTGTTCAACTATGCGGATGACCCATCAAACCCCGCCATGAGTACCTGCACTCCGACGGTTTACAACGGCAGGGCCTATGTCGGTGTTTCCGGAACATCCCAATTCGGCGCATACTCCGGACACAACATCACGGTTATTGACCTTGAAAGCATGAGCATTGCATATACGGTGCGCACAAAAGGTTATCCGCAAACAAGCGGCGTCCTTACCACTGCATATGCAGGTGATGACGACACTGTTTACGTCTACTTCTTTGATAACTTCACTCCCGGTATGCTTCGCGTCATTGCAGACAGACCCGGCCAGACCGAACCTTCCGCCGTTGTACAGGAGGAATATCAGGGCACAACTTACGATTGTGCTCCCGTTTTGTTCACTCCCGACGGGGCGCAGGCTCAATATGCGATTTGCAGCCCGATCATCGATGCGGACGGAACCATTTATTTCAAAAACGATTCCGCTTACCTGATGGCAGTCGGAAGCGTTGTTGATCGCATTGAAATTGCCAAACTGCCCGATAAAACCGTCTATACCATCGGAGAAACCTTTGATCCGACGGGAATGCAGGTGCTTGCGCATTATGCAAACGGTACGGTGCGGGATATAACTGCCTATGCTGTTTATTCAACGGCTCCGTTGACTTCGGATGATAATATGTTCATCATTTCCCATCCCTCACTTATGTATCAGAACAGGGATGGTGTTCCCGGAACCGAGTACCACGCACCTGACGGCGTTATCAACCTTGTTATTAACGCAGCGCAGCCCACATTCACCGTCACCTATACCGTCAACGGCGAATTCTATGCAGAACAGACTTATGCAGCGGGCGATGCAGTCAATGCACCTGAGTACAATCCTGAAGAAGGATTTGTTTTCTTCGGTTGGGACGTTCCCGAAACCATGCCGGCAGAGAATATCACCATTGACGCAGCGCTTATGCTTCGCGGTGACGCAAACGGGAGCGGCAGCCTTGACACTGCCGATTCTCTGTTGATGCTTCGCATCGCTCTCGGAATCATTCCCGCAAACGAAACGGAGCGCATCATCTGCGATATGGACGGCGACGGCGCAATCACATCCATTGACGCACTGCTCGTTTTCCGCAAAGCAATGGGCATTGAATAATCTGCTTTAACGCAGAAAAGACCACGCTTTATCCCGGCGGAACATCATCATGATGAACTTCCGGGATAAAGCTCCGACAGAATTAAACGGACTGTGATTCATCTCCGGCCGTTTAAAATAAAACGAAAGGGAAAAGAAAATGAAAAAAATTCTGTCCTTCCTTCTTGCACTCGCACTTCTTATCGGAATCATCCCGATGAGTTTTGCAGGCGCAGCAACCTTAACCGATGCTGTGAAAAGCAATTACAGCATTGAAACAACCCTGTCTGACGGAATAATCCAGAAGACAGCAAAACGCACGTTCTTTGTTATTGCAAAGGACGGCGACGGCAACAAAGTCACTCCGACCGCAACTTTCAACGGCGATGCACTCTCCCCCACTTGGGACGATGCAACGCAGACGAGCTTCACTTTGAACTTTACTGTTGAAGGTGAAAACACCGTCGTTGTTTCCGCAGGCGATGCTGAGTTGACATACACTATTACCTATCAGCCCGCAGAAGACGGCGAATACGTCGGTCAGGCGATCTTCAGCATTGAAGCATTCTCCCTCGGTGAAGGCTACATCGTTGAACCCGTGCTTACCGATATTTATGCCGGCGACTGTGCTGCCGCGGTACTGATGCGTGTGCTTAACCGCTTTGGATTCACCGAATCCCATACCGGCAGCGTTGAAGGCGGTTTCTATCTTGCAACAATTAAGGACGGCACGATTCCCAATATCCCCGTCTCTCCCGTCAACGCTCCCGCAGAACTTGTTGATGCGCTTTCGTCTTGGGGCATAACGCTTGAAGACCGATACAGTGAAAACGAACTCGGCGAATTCGACTATTGCTATGCTTCCGGCTGGATGTACTGTCTTAACAATGTGTTCCCCAATGTCGGCTTCTCAGATTCATATCTGTCCGACGGCGATGTTGTCCGCGTTCAGTTCACCGTTGCCTACGGCAGCGACATCGGCGGCGGTTATGCAATGGGCGGCAGTGACAACACATCCTTCTACCCCGTTGCAAACAAAGATAGGCTCAGCACGCTTATCGCAACGCTTAACGAACACGGCATCGAAATTCCGGACTCTGCCATGAGTGCCGCAACCGCGATTTATGCAAGTCAGGAAGACGTAAATGCTGCCGCAGCGGTTCTGCAGCAGCTTGAAGACGAATATCAGCAGAATGCCCCCGTTCGCGATGTTATAGCAAAGATTTCCGCAATCGGAGAGGTGAGCCTTGAAAGTGCCTCTGCAATTGCGGAGGCAAGGCAGGCATATGATGCTCTGACTGTCGAACAGCAAGCCCTTGTCAGCAATTATGATGTTCTCACCGCGGCCGAAGAAACACTCCGCCTCCTCATTGAAGAACTTCCCGTTTCGGCATCTTTCTCTGCACCCGAAATCACCGCGATTTCCGGTCAGCAGGTCGAGATTCCCGTCACCGTCAGCGGCAAGTTCGAGGCGCACACTCTTGAAATGCATATCGGTTACGACAGCACAAAATTGACCGTTAATGAAGTCGTTCCCGGTGCAATTCTCGAAAACACTTCCATGAACGTTATCGACTTCACCACAACGCCCGGCACGATTTATGTCGGCGCACTCTGTGCGGACGCTCCCATGACGGGCAACGGCATAGATGAAAATGTTCTGCTCACCGTTAAGGCGACCGTAAACCCCGAGTTCTCCGGCACAACTCCTGTCAACGTTGATGTGAACAGATTTGTTAATCTTCCTGTCGGCGGCACAGTCACCGATATTGAGGTTCATACAACGAACGGTTCCGTGAACGCATCATTGCCCGAATACACGCTGACCTACACCGTCAACGGTGAGTTCTATGCCGAACAGACCTACGCTGTCGGTGCAGCAATCACCGTGCCCGAATACACCGTACCCGAAGGGTACACTTTCTCCGGTTGGGTTGTTCCCGAAACCATGCCTGCCGAAGACCTGACGGTTGACGCTGTCCTTTCAATCAATGTTTACACTGTTACATTCGTTGACGGATTCGACGGCTCCGCAATCGCCGAAGTCTCCGTTGAACACGGCAGCAATGTTACCGCGCCTGCTGCACCTGCGCATGATGGTTATGTTTTCACCGGTTGGAACGGCAGCCTTGTCAACGTTACCGAAAACCGCACTGTCACCGCTGAATACAGCCTTCTCGGTGATGTTGACGGCGACGGTGTTGTAACTTCTGCCGACGCCCTCACCGTGCTTCGCATGTCCCTTGGGATTATTGCAACGCCCGTTTCCGGCAGCCTTGATTTCAGCATTTGCGATATTGACGGCAGCGGCGATATAACATCCGTTGATGCGCTCCTGATAATTCGCAAAGCAATGCAGTCCGCATAACAGCATACGGTTAACCTGAAAACGTCTGCTGCATCGGCAAACAAAAAACAGGGACGGACAGTTCTTAACGACTGCCCGTCCCTGTTTGTATTTTAAAAAGTTATCTTATTAACTGATGGGATGTTGTTAACTTATTGATTATTTTTTCCGTACGCGCCGTTTTTTTCCGGCAGGAACACTTGTGCCCATTGATTCCGCAAGCTTCTCGAACAACTCACGCTGTTCCGATGTAAGCTTTTTGGGAATTTCAACGGTGACATTTACGTAAAGGTCACCCTTGCCGGGAAGGCGCAGCTTCTGTATGCCCTGCTCTCGCATACGGAATGTTGTTCCGCTTTGGGTTCCTTCGGGAATGTTATATTTCAACTCGCCTGAAAGAGTGGGAACAGTAACCTCGCCGCCGAGAACAGCGGTCGTTACGGGAATTGTAAGGTTTGTGTACAGGTTATAGCCGTCACGCACAAACTGTTTGCTGCTCTTCACGCGAATCGTCACAAGCAAATCGCCGTCCGGACCTCCGTTATAACCCGCTTCACCTTTCCCGCCAAGGCGAATACTCTGCCCGTCATCAATGCCTGCGGGGATTGTAACAACAACCTTCATGGCGTTGCTCACTCTGCCCTTGCCGCGGCAGGTTTCGCAGGGCTGTTCAATAATCTTGCCCGTACCGCCGCAGACATCACAGGGATGAACACTCTGCATCGTGCCCAGCATTGTGTTTTGCTGAACTCGAATCTGGCCGGTGCCGTTGCAGCGTGTACAGGTTTTTTTGCTTGTTCCGGGTTTTGCTCCGCTGCCGCCGCATGTGGCGCATTTTTCTTCGCGTCTGTACGAAATTTCCTTTTTGCAGCCGAATGCCGCCTCTTCAAACGTTATCGTCAAAGAGTAGCGCAAATCCTCGCCCTGCATCGGCGCATCTGCACGCGCACTCCTGCTTCTTCCGCCGAAGCCGCCTCCGAACATTGAATTCAAAATATCGTCAAATCCTGTGAAGGAGCCCGTGAAGCCCGCACCCGAAAAGCCGTTGAAGCCGCCGCCGTAAGCACCCGCCGAAGGATCAAACGCCGCATGGCCGAACTGATCGTATTTCGCACGCTTGTCCTTATCGGAAAGGACTTCATATGCTTCGTTTGCTTCTTTAAATTTAACTTCCGCTTCTTTGTTGTTCGGATTCAGATCCGGGTGATACTTTTTTGCAAGTTTCCTGTAAGCGGATTTTATTTCGTCATCGCTCGCCGTTTTTTCAACGCCGAGAACCTCATAATAATCTCTTTTTTCTGCCATGGTGCTCCCCCATGAAATAATAATTCAACCTGCATTGCGTCCGAATCTCGAAAAAAGCTGTCGGCAGCAATGCAAGCCTTCGGGGCTCGACAGAAGCTGCCGCGCCCCTACGCTTGGTCTGTTCATTTTGTTCCGCCGCCAATGCTTTATTTTATGCATCTGCGGCGGAACAGTTTTTCTTTGAACGGCACCTGCCGGAATCATCCGCCGCACCGCCGTTTATTATCAGAGTAATCGGGATCAGTTGTCTACAACTTCGTAATCCGCATCAACAACGCCGTCATCGTTGCCGTTGCTGCTGTTGCTGCCGCCGTTGTTGCCGCTGCCCGCTGCGCCCGCGTTGGGATCAAAGCCCGCCGCACCGCCGTTCTGCTGAGCCTGCTGCTGATAAATCTTGCCGAAAACTTCATAGGATACCTCCGTCAGCTTTTCGGTTGCAGCTTTGATCGCCTCGGAATCGCTGCCGTTGAGAGCAGATTTAACATTTTCAACTTCGGCATTGATTCTGGACTTGTCGCTCTCTGCAATCTTGTCACCGAGTTCCTTCATGGTCTTTTCGGTTTCATATACCAGAGTGTCGGCATGGTTGCGGGTTTCAACTTCATCCTTGCGCTTCTTATCCTCGTTTGCGAACTGCTCAGCTTCTTTGACTGCGCGGTTGATTTCATCCTCGGACAGGTTGGTGGAGGCAGTGATGGTGATGTTCTGTTCATTGCCCGTGCCGAGATCCTTTGCAGTTACATGAACGATGCCGTTTGCATCGATATCAAAGCTGACTTCGATCTGAGGCACACCCCTGGGAGCGGGTGCAATACCTGTAAGCTGGAACTTGCCGAGGCTCTTGTTGTACTGTGCCATCTCACGCTCGCCCTGAAGAACATGGATTTCAACGCTGGTCTGACCGTCCGCCGCAGTTGAGAATACCTGGCTCTTCTTGGTGGGGATGGTGGTGTTGCGGTCAATAAGCTTCGTGAATACGCCGCCGAGGGTCTCAATACCGAGGCTCAAGGGCGTTACGTCGAGAAGAAGAACGTCTTTGACTTCGCCGCCGAGAACACCGCCCTGAATTGCAGCACCGATTGCAACACATTCATCGGGATTAATGCCCTTGAAGGGTTCTTTGCCGGTGATGTTCTTTACAAGATCCTGAACTGCGGGAACACGGGTTGAACCGCCGACGAGGATAACCTTATCAATCTGAGAAGTTTTAAGACCCGCATCATGCAATGCCTGCTGTACGCAAGTTTTTGTTTTGTCGAGCAAATCGGAGATAAGCTCGTTGAACTTTGCACGTGTGATGTTCATATCGAGATGAACGGGGCCGTTTGCATCCATCGTGATGAAGGGAAGATTGACGTTTGCGGAAGCCATGCCGGAAAGCTCAATCTTTGCCTTCTCTGCTGCTTCTTTAAGCCTCTGTTTCGCCATGCGGTCGTTGCGAAGGTCAATTCCGTGGGACTTTTTGAATTCCTCTGCAATATAGTTGATAAGACGATCGTCGAAATCATCGCCGCCGAGACGGTTGTTGCCGGCAGTTGCAAGAACTTCAAACACGCCGTCGCCGATTTCGAGGATGGAAACATCGAACGTGCCGCCGCCAAGGTCGTAAATCAGGATCTTCTGGTTGTTTTCCTTATCCATACCGTATGCAAGAGCCGCCGCGGTGGGTTCGTTGATGATACGGAGAACATTAAGGCCTGCAATCTTGCCTGCGTCCTTGGTTGCCTGACGCTGACTGTCGGAGAAGTAAGCAGGAACTGTAATAACAGCATCAGTGACTTTTTCGCCGAGATAAGCTTCCGCATCCTGTTTCAGCTTCTGAAGAATCATTGCGGAAATTTCCTGCGGAGTATAGGATTTGCCTTCGATGGTGCGGCGGTAATCGCTGCCCATTTCACGCTTAATGCTGCTTACGGTGTTGTCGGGGTTGGTGATAGCCTGACGTTTTGCAACCTGACCCACCATACGCTCGCCGTTTTTGAACGCAACAACAGAGGGAGTTGTGCGGGAGCCTTCGGGATTGGGGATAACAACGGGTTCGCCGCCTTCAAGGACAGCAACACAGGAATTGGTCGTACCAAGGTCGATACCGATAATCTTTGACATAATAATTTACCTTTCTTTCCGGCGGAAAATAACGGTTCATGTTTTGGTATGATTGCCGCCGTCCGCCGCGGCGTCAACGGTGCTGACAGAATCCGCACCGACCGCGATGGGTTTGGGATTTTAAATTTATTTCATCCCCGGTTAAGGGGTGATTTTTGCTTTTGATTGACTGATGCAGATCCGCTTTAAGACACGGAACGCATGTGTCCGGGTTCTGTGTTCAGGATTTGACTTTCACCATCGTGTGGCGGATTATCTTACCCTTTACACGGTAGCCTTTCTGAAGAACGGCTGTTATTGTTCCGCTTTCGGCATCGCTGTCATCTTCATCACGCATGACTGCATCATGCATATTCGGATCAAAGACGCCTTCGGCTTCTATTTCCTCAAGTCCGCTCTTTTTGAGGCAGTCGAGAAGCTGTTTTTGAATCTGTTCCATGCCTTTTGAAAAGGGTGAACCGTCGGATGTTGCGAGGGCACGCTCGAAATTATCAAGCACCGGAAGGATGTTTTTTATAGTTTCGCGGATGCCGTCATCGTAGCTTTCGGCACGCACCGATGCGTTGCGCTTGCGAAAATTGTTGAATTCCGCCTGGATACGCTGAGCATCTCCGATTGCCTCATCCGCGCTTTTCTTCAAAGTTTCGATTTCGGCATTCATGCGCTCTATTTCAGCTTTTGCGCGTTCAAATTCATCCTTTGAAAGCGTCACACCGCCGTTGTCCTCTGAATTTTCCGCTCTGTTTTCTGCGGAATTCTGTTCAACGGTTTCGTGTGCTTCTGCGGGCATCTTTTCATCCTGCTGAACGGGTTTCTTTTTGTCCTTTGCCATAACTTCCTCCGTGACGCGGGCATTGCTGCCGTTGTCCTTCATTATTCTGCTGCCTGTTGCGGCTATTCATTCTTTTTGAGCATATCACTCAAAACATTGCTCAGATTTTCGCTCACGCATTTAAGCACCGCAACAACCTTGCCGTAATCCATTCTTGTCGGGCCGATAACACCCATTGAACCCGCCTGTTCGTTGCCGACACGATAATTTACCGTGACAACGGAGCAATCTTTGAGTTCGGGGTTATCGTTCTCGGTTCCGATGCGCACTGTCAGCTCAACGCCGTCCTTGTTTTGAGTGAACACCTGTTGAATGCAGCTGCCGTTTTCAACCTCTGACAGAAACGACTTTGCTTTTGCAACATCGGAGTATTCGGGATAATCCAGCATATTTGCCGCACCGACAACCTCGACCTCCTGTTTGTTCAGGCTGTTTGTGAGAGGTTGAAGCATTGCCGCAACCGTTTCAGCCTGTTCACCGATCTCCTCCTTCAGAAGAGGAAGCAGCGTATTCTGCGCATCGGTAAGTTTGTAACCTGCGAGTCGCTCGTTCATCAGTTCCGCAAGTTGTTCAATGCTGCGCGGAGTCACTCCCGCCGGAACCGAAAGCATTCTGCTTGAAGTCGCCCCGTTGTTGGTGACAATAACGGCTAATGCCTTTCCGTCCGTTACGGGAATCAGACTGATACGCTTAAACCTTGCGTTTTTTATCTGCGGGGTTTGAACAACAGAAGTATATTTCGTGATGCCCGAAAGCATTCTTGCCGTTTCACGAATCACTTCGCCGACCTCGCTAACGCGTGTGTTCAGATGACATCTGATGTATTCCGCTTCTTCATCGGTCAGCTTTGCTCTGTCCATAATGGAGTTCACGTAGAGTCTGTAAGCTTTTTCGCTCGGAATCCTGCCCGCACTCGTATGCGGCTGTTCAAGAAAACCGAGCTCCGTAAGGTCGCTCATCTCGTTGCGAATCGTTGCGGGTGAAAGCTCGATATCGTCACGCTTTGACAAAGTTCTTGAGCCGACCGGCGAAGCCGTGAGAATATAGTCATCAACGATCGCTTGAAGTATGCGCATCTTGCGAACATCCAAAACTTCCGTCATATTCTCACACTCCTCTGAATCATCGTCGCCCTTTTGGGGCATCTCATCGGGAAGCACTTGTTGTTAGCACTCATTCCCTTTGAGTGCTAACATTATAGCTCCGTTCCTTGTCTCTGTCAACAGTTTTTTCCGCTTAGTGAAAAATATATTATTTTGAGGTTGAAATTCTGTCTCCCAAAGTCTAAAATACAAACACTGCCGACACACATCGGCCGACCGTGTCGTCCGCAATAACAGTTTCGGCATTAAACAAGGAATTTTATCTATGGAAATTAAAGGAATACAAAAGGTCACTCTGCTCGATTACCCGGGCAAGGTTGCGTGCACTGTTTTCACGGGCGGGTGCAATTTTCGCTGCCCGTTCTGTCAAAATTCGGATCTTGTGATCAGTCCTGCGTTGACTCCCACAATTGCAGGTGAAGAAATTTTCGGTTTTCTTCGCAAGCGGCGCGGTTTGCTTGATGCAATATGCATATCAGGAGGCGAACCGCTGCTTCAGCCGGACATCGCCGAATTCATAATGCGCTGCCGCGAAATGGGCTATCTCGTGAAACTTGATACGAACGGCTCCTTTCCCGATTTGCTGCAAAGACTTATTGATGCCAAGCTTCTCAATTACATTGCGATGGATATCAAAACCGCCCCCGAGCGTTACAGCGTTTTAACCGGTGTTCGGAATATCGATATCGGCCCGGTGCTTGCAAGCGTTGATATTATAAGAAACAGCGGTGTTGAGCATGAGTTTCGGACAACAGTTGTCAACGAGCTTCATTCCCCCGCCGATTTCGAGCGCATCGGTCAGTGGCTTAAAGGCGAAGAACGTTATTTCCTTCAATTGTTTGTCGATTCCGGTGCACTCATCGGCACCGGACTTTCCCCTGCAAGCGAAGGGAAAATGCGCGAATACCTTTCAATCGTTCAGAAATATATTCCAACCGCAAAGCTGCGCGGAATATAAACGCCGGTTGCTTTTCTTCTCCGGATATTCGATGCATCAATTTGTATTGACTTGTCTGCAGCTGCGTGATATACTTTATGCGGAGTTTATGATACTCCGCATAAATATAGGAGGCTATTAATATGAAAGTATGTACCAACTGTCACCTGAGTTTTCCCGACTCTGCCTCGCACTGCACTCAGTGCGGCGCACCGCTGACCACGGTTGCAGACCAACCCGGAGATCCTCTTGACCACACGGCGGAATTTGACCCCGCTGACATTTCCGCAAACAAGGTGTTCGCGCTCATTCCATATCTTATGGGATGGGTCGGCGTGATTATCACTCTGCTTGCATCAAGCAGTTCACCTTATGCCGGTTTTCATGTGCGCCAGGCACTGAAGATTCAAATCGCCGCGCTGCTTTCGCTCGTGCTCCTTATCATCCCATTTCTCGGGTGGGTCGCTGCCTTTGCTTGTAAAATTATTGCTATTGTTCTCAACCTTATCTGCTTCTTCCGTGTTTGCAGCGGCAAAGCAATCGAAGCACCTATCGTTTCAAGCTTCAAATTTCTGAAATAAGCTTTTAATCGGCTTTCAAATGTTCCGACTGATTATGCAAGCGGAGGTTTAAAGCTTATCCGAAGTCAGTAAGAAAAGGGTTCTGCAGAATTGCGTCCGCAGAACCCCTGTTTGATATACGGTGTTTTTGTTACATGATGTTTAAATCAGCCCGGAGGCCACTGCATGCTTCTTCCGCCGAGAATATGCCAGTGCAGATGCTTAACGCTCTGCTGGCCGTCTTCACCGGTGTTGATAACAACTCTGAAGCCCTTTTCGGCGATGCCGAGTTCAACTGCAAGTTTTTTTACAATCTCCTGCATATACGCAAATGTTTCGGAATCGCATTCAAGAATATCGGCAAAATGCTTTTTGGGAATCAGCAGCACATGCACCGGCGCCTGCGGTTCAATATCGCGAAAAGCAAGCACGCGCTCATCTTCATACACCTTTGTTGAGGGTATTTCTCCCGCGGCAATTTTACAAAAGATACAATTCTCCATTCATGTCCTCCTTGATGTATTTTATTTTAACGTCCGCAAATGTGTTGGGCGTTATTGCGCTGTTAATTCTGACCGCTGCATATGTATCCGTGCATCCGTATGAAACGTTATCGACGCATTTTTCTATCAAAACGTTCACTGTTTCTCCAACGTATTGTTCAAGGTATTCGTGTTCCGATTCCCTGCCGACAGCAATAAGCTCACCTGCTCTGCGGCTTTTTTCGGCATTTGACAGCTGACCCGGCATTGCATCCGCCTTTGTTCCGCTTCGCCTTGAGTACGGGAAGATATGAACTTTCGCAAAACCCACTTTGCGCATGAATTCGATTGTTTCAAGATGCTCCTCTTCCGTTTCGCCCGGAAAACCCGCAATAATATCGGTTGTAACGGCTGTTTCGCCGCCGAACGCCCTGCGCAGTTTTTGGCATAATTCAAAATACTGCCCGCTCGTGTATCCGCGCCGCATTCGTTCAAGCACCGTGTCCGAACCGCTTTGCAGCGAAAGATGGAACTGCCTGCATATGCGTTTATTATCTGCAAGTTCGGCAATTATTTCATCCGTCATCATATGCGGTTCAAGCGAACCGAAGCGAATACGTTTTATATTGTCCAGTCCGTCAAAGCAGCGCACGGCATCGCGTATATCCGTACCGCTGCGTAAATCCCTGCCATAGCTCATCAGATGAATTCCCGTCAGCACAACCTCGGAAAATCCTCCGTTGTTAAGCTTTTCGGCTTCGGCACGAACGGACTCAATCGAGCGCGAACGTAATCCGCCGCGTGCATACGGGATTGCACAATAAGTGCAGAACATGTTGCATCCGTCCTGAATTTTGAGATAGGCGCGTGTGCGTCCCTCATGAACGGCACTCATCTCTTCAAATTCGTGTTCATGCATAACATCTCTGACAAGGATTTTTGCTCCGCCGGCTGCATTCCCGCTGCATTCCGAGTTTTCGGGTTGTTCGAATTTTTTCATACCGCCGCAGCAATCGCACAATTCTTTTTCTCCGCAATTGCATTTTTCGCTTTTCGGTTCATTTTCCCGTCCTTCAGCAATGCTTTTTACAAGTTCGACAACGCGGTTCTTGTCCGCACTTCCGAGCACAGCGTAAACGCCCTCCAGTTTTGCCGCCGCTTCCGGGCTTCGCTGCGCAAAGCAGCCTGCCGCAATAAGTTTTGCATTCGGGTTCAGTTTATGCGCTTTTGAAAGCATTTGGCGTGATTTTCTGTCCGCAATATTCGTAACGGTGCATGTGTTGACAATGCAGACATCAGCCTCGGCCGGGTTCTCCGTGATTTCAAATCCCGCCTGAGTTACGAGCTCCGCCATGGCATCACTCTCGTATTGGTTCACTCGACAGCCGAGTGTAATAAAGCAGCAGCGCATCATCCCTCCAGCTCATACATGAGCATTGCAAGCATTGCCATTCCTGCGGTTTCCGTTCGCAAAATCCTTTTACCGAGTGATACGGATTTTGCCGCAGGACTGTTTTTAAGGACAGATTCAACCTCTGTCGGTTCAAAACCGCCCTCGGGCCCGATAATTATTGCAATATCGTTCCCGCCTTCGTCGGATTTGCCTTTTTCTTCACCGAACGCCTTTCTCAAAGCCTGTTTCAGAGTCGTTTTTTCCTCATCCTCGTATGCTATAAGCACGGCATCAAATCCCGAAAAATCACATTCATTCAAATTTTGAACGGGGCCGACCTTCGGAATTCGCCCGCGCCCGGACTGCTTTGCCGCCTCCTGTGCAACCCGATTGAATCGTAAAAGTTTTGACTCCTTTGCTTCGGGTTTCACAACGCAGCGTTTTGAATAAACAGGCTGAATTGCAAATATGCCGAGTTCAACACATTTTTGAATTATCAGCTCAAGCTTCCCCGCTTTCGGCAGGCATTGGAACAGCGTTACACGATTCAAAGGCTCCGACGGGCACGGTGCATCGGAAATTGCTTCAAGCCGTACCTCCCCCTTGTTCTCGTTCAAAATACGTGCAGTCATTTCCCTGCCGGTTCCGTTGATAAGCAAAAGTTCATCGCCCGGTTTCATTCGAAGCACCGTCATGATGTGTTTTGCTTCTTCGCCGTCAAGAACAATTTCCGTTCCGACGGTCAGTTTTTTATCAGTAAAAAATCTTCTCATAAGCCGATTCAGCTTTCACCGTTTTATATCCCGACGTTCGCAGCGCTGCTGCACCTGTACTAAGTATTGCTTACGATATTTTCGCCGCAAGCACTGCGCGCCAATCTTCGCCGCTGCATATTTCAACAGCTTCAAGTCCGTTCGCCTTCAGGGCATCGAGCACCTCATCCAGCCTGTCCGCAATTATTCCGGAGGCAATGAGCTTTCCTCCCGGTTTCATAAGCTGCGGAATTACGGGTGCAAACGCGATAATGACGTTTGCAACAATGTTTGCAAGCACAATATCGTACCGTCTTCCGGAAATATCGTCTCGGAATTTTTCATCGGAAAGAATATCTCCGATTCTGATGAAGTAGCCTGACATATCAATTCCGTTCAGCTCGGCGTTTTCGGCAGCAACGCGCGCCGCGACCGGATCAATATCAATTGCATAGGTTTCTTTTGCCCCCATCAGTGAAGCGGCAATCGAAAGGATTCCGCTGCCGCAGCCGAGATCTGCAACAAGATCCCCATTCTTAATGTTTTTTTCAAGCAATTCAAGGCACATGCGCGTTGTGTGGTGAGTTCCCGTTCCGAAAGCCATTCCGGGGTCAATTTTCAGAACCGCGCGTGTGTTCCCCTCCGGGATTTTTTCCCATGAAGGACAGACCAGCAGCTTTTCGCCGACAGGCATCGGTTTGAAATACGCTTTCCAATTATTCGCCCAGTCCTCTTCATCAACGCTGCGCACTTCGATTTTTAACGAACCCATATCAATGCCGATTTCGCTGCGCATACTATCCAATTCCGCAATCGAATTTCGCACCGCCTGCTCCACCGCGGCATTCTCGGGAACATCGGAAACATAAGCCTGTACGGAAGGCTGTTTTCCCATTGCGGCCTCATCCGCATAATCCCAGTATTTTTCACACGAATGCAGCAGCGCGTCAATCTCCTCATCGCCCTGAACTATGTTAACCTGGGTAATCCCAAGCATATCAAGCCGCGCAAGAATTATCTCTGTTCCTTCCTCGGTTGTATATATTGTTATTTCTTTCCATTTCATAATCGGTTTTCCTTTAAGTTTTGTTCAATATTCCGAAAATCGGCATAATGTTCCTGCAGCCGAACAAACACGGACAGCCGGCAAACACATAAGCCAAACTGCCCTGTATCCGCATTTTCCGTTCCTTATTAAGTTCATTATAACATTGCCGCACCGTTTTGAAAAGAACGAATTCGCTGCTTTTCGGCATTCGTCATTGAATCGCATCCTCCGAATTCCTTTTGACCCAGTTCTCCGTGAAGCGCATAAATGCTGCGCATGCAGGCGAACCCGTGCCGATTGAACGTTCCGCGATTCCGATCGTTCTTGTGCAGGCAGGTTCAAGCTCGACCGCCGCACGGTTTCCGCCTATACCCTTGAGTATCAGCTCCGGGACAATGGTCATCCCGAGTCCGCCTTCCGCCATTGCAACGGCGGCATAGTCGTCGCTTACGCTGTATTTTACACGCGGCCGTACACCGGCCGTGCGGAGAATTCTTCCGATATCATAGTTCGATCCCTCTCCCGGGATAATGAAATCAATGTCGGATATTGCTTCAAGCGGAAGGGTCTTACAGCCGGACGGCAGAAGTTTCGGGGGTACAAGCGCAAGCATCCTGTCAACGCACAGCGGGACAAACTTTAATTCCTTGCGCATCGTACCGCTCATAAATCCGCAGTCAACCTCTTCGGCAATTATCATATCCTCTATGGTTTTGTATGTTCCGACTGAGACATCAATAGAAATATTCGGATACTCATTGCCGAACTCCGCTATGATTTTCGGCAGCCAACAAACGGCAACACTTGAAAAAGCGCCAACACGCACTTTACCCATGCGTACCCCCTTTATCTCCGCCGCTATCTGTTTCAGCATATCATCTCTGTTCACAACCTCGCGCAGCGTTTGCAGTATCCGCTCCCCCTCCTGCGTCAGCGAAACGCCCGTTTTGCTTCGCCGCAGCAGCTGAAAGCCGAATTCCTGTTCAAGAGCCGATACTATGTGACTGATTCCTGACTGAGTATAACCCAGCTGCTCCGCTGCCGCAGTCAGATTGCCTATTTTTGCAACGCGGATGAAAACCCTGTAGTTATCAATGTTCATACCTTTACCCTTCCGTTTCCGCAGCAAACGCCCTTCCGCCGCGATCCATTCGGTTTTCTTATGGATATGATAACAAACATTCAGTTTAATTGCAATCCTTTTTGTTGTATAGTATCGAATTGTGCAAAGGTGAATGATTCGGTGCGGATTAATCCGTCCGCTCGCTGCACCTCATGCATAATACAGCTTCCCCGAAAGGAAATCACATGGAAAACGCACAGCAGCCCGTTCGGAATAAAAACGGAAAAACCCAAAAACTTCCCAAATCCAGAATTTCATTTTGGGTCACTCCGATAGTATTCCTCATCTTCTTCATCGGTCTTTTCACCTTGTTTGCAATCCCCATGGGGCTTTCGAACATGCTCAGCACAGTAATGAATACCGCATTCGCTCTTTTGACCGATACATGTCTTTACATCATGGCGATCGCAGTCATCATGGGTGCAGTTTCCGCACTTCTCACGGAGTTCGGTGTTGTTGCAATGCTCAATCACCTGCTTTCCCCGCTTATGAAGCCTATATACGGCCTGCCCGGTGCTGCCGCTCTCGGCATAGTCACAACTTATCTTTCCGACAATCCTGCAATTCTTTCTCTCGCGGAAGATCACGGTTTTCGCAAGTACTTCAAGAAATATCAGCTTTACGGCCTGACTAACCTCGGCACGGCATTCGGAATGGGGCTTATTGTTTCCACGTTCATGCTCGGTCTCGGCAATATTCAGGGCGGCAGCGTTGTGTCCGCAATTCTCATCGGCAACCTCGGTGCAATCATCGGCAGTGTCGTAAGCACAAGGCTGATGCTCATGCAAACAAAAAAAATCTTCGGCACAGAGGAATACGTCGAGGACTCCGCTTTTGACCCCTCCGAACAGTCTTCAGGCGGTGTTCGCAAAAAACAAAGTCTCGGCATGCGCATTCTGACTGCTGCACTCGACGGCGGCAAGAGCGGCGTTGACATCGGACTCAGCATCATTCCCGGCGTGCTTGTTATCTGCACCATCGTTATGATGCTCACAAAAGGTGCCCCCGAAGGCGGTGTGTATACCGGCGCGGCTTACGAAGGCATTTCGCTGCTCCCCCGCGCAGCGAATGCAATCAAGTTCATTTTGCAGCCTCTGTTCGGGTTTTCCTCCACCGATGCAATAGCTGTCCCCATTACGGCGCTCGGTTCCGCCGGCGCAGCAACCGGAATCGTCAAAGAGCTTGCGGAAGCGGGTTCGGTCACGGCACATGATATTGCGGTCTTCACTTCCATGTGCATGTGCTGGAGCGGTTACCTCAGCACTCATGCCTCAATGATGCAGTCCCTCAAGCGTCCCGACCTGACCGGAAAAGCAATTGCAAGCCACACCATCGGCGGTCTCGCTGCGGGTGTTGCGGCAAACTGGCTCTTTAAACTGTTTGCGCTGATATTCTGACAAAACAAACTTTGTTTTTTCGGCGCAGGCAATTAAATTCGAGCGGAATTTGTGACCCACGGTCATTGAGTTCCGCTCTTTTTGTTTAACCGCACCGCAAACAGAGCAAATTCTGCATTGTTTTATATATAAAACTCGGTTTTTCATTTAATTGCATTGCTTTTTTTTGCGGCGTCAAGCGTATCGGACAAAAAAATTCAAAATATACGAAAAAAGGGGTTGACATATCCGTACTCAAGTGCTAAAATACACATCGTTCGCGAGAGAACAGTGTTCGAAAGAGCGGACGACAACCGAATATCTGGGTGTAGCGCAGTTTGGTAGCGTGCTTGAATGGGGTTCAAGAGGCCGGAAGTTCGAATCTTCTCACCCAGACCATTAAAGAGTCGATTTTGTCGGCTCTTTTTTCTGTTTATGAACGGTATTCAAATTTTTTTACACAGATTTCAAAAATAATATCTTGAAAATCGGGAAGAATATGATAAAATAAAGCCGATTTTTAAGGATGAAAGGAAACCGACAATGGAATATACACATGAGGTGAACAATATGTGCTTCGTCCGCAAGGGCGCGGTGCATGATCCTGCTCCCATTCCCGAAGAGGGCAATTGGGTTAAAGCAAAACAAATTTCCGACATCAGCGGCTTCACGCACGGTGTCGGTTGGTGTGCGCCGCAGCAGGGCGCATGTAAGCTCACGCTGAACATCAAGAACGGCATTATTGAAGAAGCTCTTATCGAGACCATCGGATGCAGCGGCATGACTCATTCCGCCGCAATGGCCGCCGAGATCCTTGCCGGCAAAACGATTCTTGAAGCTCTCAATACCGACCTTGTCTGTGATGCTATCAACACCGCCATGCGCGAGTTGTTTTTGCAGATAGTTTACGGACGCAGCCAAAGTGCGTTTTCCCAGGACGGACTTGCAATCGGAGCCGGGCTTGAAGACCTTGGCAAAGGGCTCCGCAGCATGATCGGCACGACTTACAGCACACGCGAAAAAGGCGCAAGATATCTTGAATTGACCGAAGGCTATGTCACAAAGCTTGCTCTTGATGCAAATGATGAGATAATCGGTTATCAGTTTGTCAACCTCGGCAAAATGATGGAAGCCATAGGCAAAGGCGCGACGCCGAACGAAGCCTATGAAAAGTTCCTGAGCACCTACGGCAGATTCAACGAAGCTGCAAAGGTTATCGACCCAAGAAAAGAATGAAATGAGGTGCCGTTATGATTAATTTTGAAGGATATTCCAGAAGGATCGACAAGATTAACTCCGTTCTCGGTGAATACGGGATCGAGAGCCTTGAAGCGGCGCAGCAGATTGTTTCCGATAATGGAATCGATGTCCGTTCAATCGTGCTCGGAATTCAGCCCATTGCTTTTGAAAATGCAGTCTGGGCATACACCGTCGGTGCTGCGATCGCAATCAAGGCAGGCGCAAAAAATGCAGCCGAAGCCGCAGAGTACATCGGAAAGGGTCTTCAGGCGTTCTGTATCCCCGGTTCGGTTGCGGACCAGCGCAAAGTCGGCCTCGGCCACGGCAATCTCGGTGCAATGCTGCTGAACGAAAACACAAAGTGCTTTGCATTTCTCGCAGGCCACGAGAGTTTTGCCGCTGCCGAAGGTGCAATCGGAATTGCAAAAACCGCAAACAAGGTTCGCAAGACTCCGCTTAAGGTCATCCTTAACGGACTCGGCAAAGATGCCGCTTACATTATCTCCCGCATCAACGGCTTCACCTTTGTTGAAACAAACTATGATTACTACACCGGCGAGCTTCATATCGTCAGCGAAAAAGCATTCAGCAGCGGTGAACGCAGCGCAGTTCGCTGTTACGGTGCGGACGATGTAAACGAAGGCGTTGCAATAATGAAGTTTGAGGATGTTGATGTTTCCATCACCGGCAATTCAACCAACCCCACCCGCTTCCAGCACCCCGTTGCAGGCACTTACAAAAAACTCTGCGTTGAAAACGGCAAAAAGTACTTTTCCGTTGCTTCCGGCGGCGGCACGGGCAGAACACTTCACCCCGACAACATGGCGGCAGGTCCCGCCAGCTACGGTCTGACCGATACTATGGGACGTATGCACTCCGATGCTCAGTTTGCGGGCAGCAGCTCCGTTCCCGCGCATGTTGAAATGATGGGGCTTATCGGCATGGGCAACAACCCCATGGTTGGCGCAACCGTTGCAGTTGCGGTTGCAGTCGAGGAAGCAGCAAAATAATACCGCCTTTCGACATATGGTTTTTCCCGAATTCATTTTCGGACAGCGCACCGATTCCCGGCAAACGCCTTAGGAATCGGTGCTTTTGTTCTTTACGGCTGCATGTGCCGCTTGTTTGGATGCCGATAATAAAAAACTTTCCCGCTTAATGCAGAATGAATAACCGTGAAGGTGTTCCATTATTTGATTCAATGTGGTATAATATGCCTGTATTGAAGCGGCATCATAATATCGAGAGTATTATTTGCCTTAAAAAGTTGAGAAATGGCTGAATAATCTGTTTTGGATAAAATCGTTTCCGTATTTATTCGAAAACAGTTTCAGCCGTCACTTGCTTAACAGCACATATTCAGGAGGAAATTATATGGAAAATGTAAAAGTGGCTCTTTGGGGCTTCGGTGCAATGGGTTCCGGCATTGCAAAGGTTCTTTTAAGAAAAAAAGGTGTTGACATCGTCGGTGTATGCGACATCCATCCCGCACGCGTCGGCAGGAGCATCTATGAACTGCTCGAAATCGACCGCGGTTCCCGCGATGATGTTCTTGTTAACCCCAAAATCGAAGAAGTTGTCCACGACGGCAACTGCGATATCTGCGTTATTGCAACCGATTCCTTTACCCGCAAGGCATTCAACAAAATTAAGTTTGTTGTTGAGCAGAACGTAAATGTTGTTTCCACTGCGGAAGAAATGAGCTTCCCCATGGCACAGGAACCCGAGCTTTCCGCCGAAATGGACAAGCTTGCAAAGGAACACGGCGTTTCCATCCTCGGCACCGGCATTAACCCCGGCCTTATGATGGATCTTCTTGCAATTTGCCTCAGCGGCTGCATGACAGATGTTGAAAAGGTCACCTGCCGCAGGGTCAACAGCCTGTCTCCCTTCGGTCCCGCCGTTATGGAAGAGCAGGGTGTCGGTCTCAGCGTTAACGACTTCAACACAGGTGTTGAAAACGGAACTCTTGCGGGTCACGTCGGCTTTGCGGAATCCGTCGGCATGATCGCAAGAGCTCTCGGTTGGAAGATCGACAAATTCGAACAGCAGATGTCTGCAATCGTAACCAGCGTTGACAGAAAATCCCCTTACGGCTATGCAAAAGCAGGCGATGTTGCGGGCGTTAATATGACCGGTCAGGGTTATGTTGACGGTGAAGTCAAAATCGATATGGTTCATCCGCAGCAAATCGAGCCCGAAATGGAAGGCACCCATACCGGTGACTACATCGTGCTTGAAGGCTCTCCCGAGGTTAACATGAGCGTCCGTCCCGAAGTTGACGGCGGCATCGGCACCATTGCCATGGTCGTAAACATGATTCCTCACGTTATCAATGCACGCCCCGGCCTCAAGACCATGCTTGATCTCCCCGTTCCCCACGCGATCATGGGCGATTTCAGGGATTATATCGAAAAATAATAATTTATAGGCTTTACTCGGTTTTATGCGTCTCCCCCGCCGCACTCCCGTTAAGGCAGGAAGATTCAAAAACCGCTTAAAATGATTCGGAGGTTTTTATGGCAAAGAAAGGCGATTGGGTTCAGATTCACAACATCGTTCTGACCCCGGAAGAACGTTCGAGCGCATTGCCCGAGGATACGAAATCTCACCCCCTTGAAATGTGGGTAAAAGGCTATTTGCAGCAGGACGAAGCGCAAGTCGGCGATGAAGTCGAAGTCATTACCCGCACCGGCCGTCATGCGACGGGCAAACTCGTGAACGAAGCACCTTATTTTGAGCATAATTTCGGCTTTCTGATTCCCGAAGTTCTCAAAATCGGCGATATGGTTCGCGAAATCACTTTCGGAGGTAACGAATGATGAAAGACAACAGCTATGCGGCAATTATGGCGCGAAAGAACGAAATCATTCGCAACTCCGTCGGCATGGATTACGAAAGTTTTGAAAAACCCGGCATCGGCTTTGACTACGAAGCAATGATGGCCGCAACCGGTTATACCCTGCCCGAGCTGCAGCGCGTTCAGGCTCTGTTCAGCGTCGGCAATACGCCGCTCATCGAGCTGCGCAATCTCACCGCACTCGCAAGGAAGTGCTCTCCCGCCGGCAAGGGCGCAAGGATCTTCATCAAGGACGAAGCAACCAACCCCAGCGGCAGCTTTAAAGCAAGGCGTTCCTGCACAAGCGTTTATCAGGCAAAAAAGCTTGGTTACAAGGGCGTTGTCACCGCAACCAGCGGCAATTACGGCGCAGCGGTTGCATGCCATGCCGCAATGGCGGGACTTAAATGCATCGTTGTTCAGGAGTGCTATGACAGCCGCGGAGTAGGTCAGCCGGAAATCATTGAAAAAGCACGCAAATGCGAAGCTCTCGGTGCAGAAGTTGTCCAGCTCACCGTCGGTCCCGAGCTTTTCAGCACGGTTCTCCGCCTGCTTGAAGAAACAGGCTATTTCAACGCTTCCCTCTACACCCCGTTCGGCATTGCCGGTGTTGAAACTCTGGGTTATGAAATTGCTCAGCAGTTCCGTGCAAAGTTTGATCGTGATCCCGATGTTGTTGTCTGCACCAATGCGGGCGGCGGCAATCTCACCGGCACTGCACGCGGTCTGCGCAAAGCCGACTGTCATGCAAAAGTTATCGGTGCAAGCGTCAACCTCACCGGCCTGCACATGGCAAGCGATGCTCAGTTCAACAAAAAGAGTTTCACAACCGGGCACACAGGCTTCGGCGTTCCGTTCTGCGTAAACCCCGACCGTTCCGATGTTCCGCGCAGTGCGGCACGTCCCCTCCGCTACATGGACAGGTATGTTACCGTTTCTCAGGGCAGCGTATTCTTCATCACTGAAACTCTCGCTTCCCTCGAAGGTCTTGAAAAGGGACCCGCAGGCAACACCGCTCTTGCAGCAGCATTCTGTCTTGCACAGGAAATGGACGAAGATCAGTGCATCGTTGTGCAGGAGACCGAATACACCGGCGCAGGCAAGCATATCAATCCCCAGCTTTCGTTTGCAAGGCAGAACGGCATCGACATCCACTTCGGCGACCCCAAGGATGAGATACCCGGCAAAAACATCATTCTGCCCGCACATCCGAGCCTTATCAGGGTTGATGACGTTGACCTTGACCGCGTTCGCAGGTCCAATATCAAGAATGCCGTCGGAACGCACAAGGATGAGCTTACCGATGACGACATTCGCTACCTTGTTGAAGAAACCAACAGCAGCGAAGAATTTGTCCGCAGCGTTATCGCCGGACTGTAATTTGCGTCACAGCGGCATTAACATTTTTAATGCCGCATAGACCGACCCCCCGTGCGGTGCGTCGGATTTCCGCTTTTCGGCTCATTCACGCATCGCATATCCCCCATGGTTGAAACATTATCTGCAAAAGGGAGAATATATGAAAAGAACCGATGATTTTCAGGAACGCAGAGCTCATCTTGCAAATCTGACCGATGATCAGCTTGAAGCAAGATTTTGGGAGCTTGCAAACAAGCTCGTTGACCCCCTTCTTAAAATGGGTTACGAGTACACCTCACCCGCCGTTGAACGTTCCGTTCTGCTGCGCATGGGATTTTCTTCCATCGAAGCAAAAGCCATTGTTGACGGCTGCATTGAACATAACCTCATTGCGCACGGCGCAGGCAACGTGATTTACCGCCTTGCAAAAGCGCAGAACTCCGAAATCCGCCCGGCAGGGCTCGCACTTGCCGACGGCAAGCTTTGGGATGAAGCTGAAAAACTTTTTGACGGAGGCAACAACTGATGAGCGACTATAAACTTTCCCCCGATAAACCCATTGACGTTGCCGAGATCCTCAAAGATCTTGAAAACTACCGTCCCCGCCGCAGGGGCTGGACGTGGCGCAAACCCGTTGAAAACCTGCATATGGGACCCTTTGTTTACCATGACTGCACCGAACCGCTCAAGTCGAGCGTTCCCCTGCCCCCCGCACACTATTTCGAGAACATCGACCCGCAGCCCGCGCCTGTTATCACGACAGAAATCGCATCCGGCCGCTTTGAGGATGATATTCGCAGAATGCGTATGGCAGCGCACCACGGCGCAGATCACATAATGGTTATCCGCACGGCCGGACAGAGCCATTTTGACGGACTTATCGAAGGCACACCTCAAGGCATGGGCGGCGTTCCCATTACGCGCAAGCAGGTTCGTGCACAGCGCAAGGCACTCGACATGATCGAGGATGAAGTCGGAAGACCCATCAACTACCACAGCTATGTTTCCGGCGTTGCAGGCCCCGATATTGCTGTTATGTTTGCAGAAGAAGGCGTAAACGGCGTTCACCAGGACCCGCAATACAACGTCATCTACCGCAACATCAATATGATTCGTTCGTTTGTTGATGCGTGCGAAAGCAAGAAGCTTATCGCATGGGCCGGCATGGCGCAGATTGACGGCGCACACAATGCAAACGCAACCGCACGTGAAGCATGGAAAGTCATGCCCGAGCTTATGGTTCAGCACGGTATCAATGCAATTTTCTCTGCGCGCGTCGGCATTAACAAAAAGAACATCTGCCTGTCCACCGTTCCCCCGACGGCAACCCCCGCGCCCTGCGTATACATGGATCTTCCTTATGCGGTTGCTCTCCGCGATATGTTCCATGAATACCGCATGCGCGCTCAGATGAACACAAAATATATTGAGTCCAGTACCCGTGAAGCAACCGTCACCCACGTTCTGAACATGTTCATCTCCAAGCTCACCAGTGCGGATATCCAGAGCACGATCACGCCCGATGAGGGCCGCAACGTGCCGTGGCATATTTACAATATCGAAGCATGCGACACCGCGAAGCAGACTCTCGTCGGTCTCGACGGCCTTATGGAAATGGTCGAGCTGAAAGACAGCGGCTATCTGCGCGAAAAAGCACGCGAGCTGAAGGAAAGAGCGATCCTCTTCATGGAAGAAATGCTTGAACTCGGCGGCTATTTCAACGCCGTTGAAGAAGGCTTCTTCGTTGACAGCGGTATTTACCCCGAGCGCAACGGCGACGGCATTGCAAGAAAAATCGACGGCGGCATCGGTGCCGGAACGATTTTCAAGCGCGAAGCTGACTACATGGCTCCCGTCACCGCACACTACGGCTACAACAACGTTGAGCAGTACAATCCCGATTTTGTCGACAATCCCTCCGCACTCATCGGCGGCTGCACGCTTGAATGTCCCGAAAAGATCATCTATATTGATGAATTGGACGAAACCGACAACTGCCATGTCCGTATGGAAGAAGTCAAAGATTTCGTTGCAGGCGGCAAGCAGATTCGCCCTGAAATGGAATGGCTTGCAGACGGCACTGTCATGCTCACCATGTTCTTCCCCGCACCCAAGCCCATTGCGGAAGCGGCTGCACTTGAATGTGCAAAGCGCATGAATCTTGTCGAATGCGAAGTTATCAGCCGTGAAATCATGCATTCGCAGGAAGGCACCCGCATCGAGGTCAAGGGCAAAGTTCCGTTCGCAATCGATGTTGATTCCCTTGTCATTCCCAAGGAACCCGATGTTCTGAGCGATGACGTTATCCGTGCCGATATCGAACGTCGTCCGATGAAGGTCGTTGCCGCAACCGTCGGTGAAGACGAGCACTCTGTCGGTCTTCGTGAGATCATCGACATTAAGCACGGCGGTATTGAAAAATACGGCATCGAAGTGCATTACCTCGGCACATCCTGCCCGCCCGAAAAACTCGTTAACGCAGCAGTCGAGCTGAATGCAGATGCCATCATGGCATCCACCATCATCAGCCATGACGACATTCACTACAAGAATATCGCCAAAATCGATGCTATTGCGCGTGAAATGGGTATCCGCGATAAGATTATCTTCATCGCAGGCGGCACCCAGGTCACTCCCGAACTTGCACGCAAGGCGGGAGCGGATGAAGGCTTCGGCAGGGGCAGCCGCGGTGTCCATAATGCAACCTTCCTTGTTAAACGCAGGTGGGAAATGGAAAAAGCGGCAGCCGAAAAGGCCGACAGCGAAAACAAATAATATTACGCGGGAACACTCCTGACGTTCTCGGTATATGCTGACACAAAGGGGGACGGTCAATCAAGTTGCCATCCCCCGAAGTTTTGTTTTTGCGGTTTCTCCGCAGAAACTTGCAAATTTCAGATACTCTATGTTTATTGATATTCTTGTTGCCGAAATCGGCTCAACAACAACGCTTGTAAACGCCTTTAACGGCATTGAAACCGATACGCCGCGTTTTATCGGGCAGGGACAGGCTCCGACAAGCGTGCTTGCAGGTGATGTTCGCATCGGTCTGACCGAAGCAGTAAATGACCTTGCAAAGAATCTCGGAGCACAAAATATTGAATACGGAAAAATGTTCGCAACGTCCAGTGCTGCGGGCGGATTGCGCATGTGCGTACACGGACTTGTTTATGATATGACCGTGAAGGCCGCTCAGGCGGCGGCTCTCGGTGCAGGTGCAATCATCAAACTTGCAACAGCCGGCAAACTGAGTGAATTCGACATTGACGATATTAAAGCAATCGACCCAAACCTTATCCTGCTTGCCGGCGGAACGGATTACGGCGAACGCGAAACGGCTGTTTATAACGCAAAGCTCATTGCCGCTTCCGGTTTGAAGGCCCCCGTTATTTACGGCGGAAATATTCAGAATCGCCGCATTATTGAGGATGTTTTTTCAAGAGCAGGCATCCCGGTTTATATAACAGAAAACGTCTATCCGAAACTCGACCTTTTGAACATCGAGCCCGCACGCAAAATTATTCACGCCGTGTTTGAGGAACACATCATTAAGGCTTCCGGCATGGAGCATATCCGCGATATGGTCACGGGCAACATAATCCCCACTCCCGGCGCTGTTATGGAGGCGGCACAGCTTCTATACAACGATATCGGCGACCTTGCCGTTATTGATATCGGCGGTGCAACCACGGATGTTCATTCCGTCACAAAAGGTTCCGATGAAATTGCAGTCATGCAGACAACACCCGAGCCTTTTGCAAAGCGTACCGTTGAGGGTGATCTCGGCCTTTTCGTGAATGCAAAAAACCTTGTTGATATGTTGGGCAGTGATAAGCTTTCCGCCGAACTCGGCATTAATACTGCCGAAGTGATGAGCAGATATTGCCCGATTCCAAACACTCCGGAGCAATTCAAGCTTACCGAAAGGCTTTGTCTGGCAGCGGGCCTTACGGCGATTGAACGTCATGCCGGCGCACTCCGATATATATACACTCCGCGCGGAAGGCAAACAATTGCGGAAGGCAAGGATCTTTCAATGCTCAAATATCTTGTCGGCACAGGCGGTGCATTGACAAGGCTTCCGAATCGTGAACAAATAATGCGCAAACTTGCGGACTGCAATTCCGGCGGGATGATGCTCTATCCTAAGCCCGGCAGACTGAAGCTACTGTACGATAATCATTATATAATGGCTTCCCTCGGAGTGCTTTCGAAGGAGTATCCCGACGCTGCGCTGAACTTGCTTAAACAGAGCATCGATGAAAGCAACCTTTAACCTTTTTTGCTGCGGGTTAAAACTCAAACAATAAAAAAACGGCTGCAAAACCTGAGGTACTAATATGAATCCGAAACTGATAATAAACCTGTTCAAACTGCGTACGAACCTTGACAGACTGGTTGACCGCTGTCACGCCGTCGGCATCAAGACCGCAATTGTCACGAAAGTCTTTTGCGCCGATGAACGTATCTGCAAAATGATTTCAGAAAGCGACGCAGACGCTTTTGCTGATTCGCGCGTGCAGAACCTTGCCGCAATTGCGGAGCTTCATTCCGATAAACCGACTCAGCTGCTTCGCATTTCAATGCAGAGCGAGGTCGAAGATGTCGTCCGCTATGCCGACATTTCAATGCAGAGCGAAAAAGAAACCATTCGACTTATCGGCGGTGCTGCAAAAAAGCTCGGCAAAGTGCATAAGATTATTCTTATGGTCGATATGGGCGACTTGCGGGAGGGCATTTTCAACACGGATGAAGCGCAGATTTTCTCCGCAGCGGAAGCAATTCTTGCCGAACCTGCACTTGAATTCCACGGAATCGGTGTTAACCTTACCTGCTACGGCGGCATCATTCCCGATGAAACAAATCTCGGCGGACTGCTTGCAATTGCAGACAAGCTGCGCAAAAGGTATTCTGTCCCCCTTCCCATCGTCTCGGGCGGTAATTCCTCAATGCTCACAATGCTGGAGGAAAATCGTATCCCGGAAGGCATCACCCAGCTTCGTCTCGGCGAAAGTTTCGTCCTCGGCAACAATACCGAAAGCGGTAAGCCCGTCGAATGGCTGAATACAGATTGCTTTGCCCTTGAAGCAGAGCTTGTCGAAGTTCAACACAAACCCAGCAAACCTATCGGAACAAGCGGTCTTAATGCATTCGGTGAACGTGTCACTTTTGAAGATCGCGGTGAAATGATTCGAGGCATTCTTGCAATCGGAAGGCAGGATGTGAACCCCGACGGACTCACCCCGCTTGACCCCGATGTTGAGATTATCGGTGCAAGCAGCGACCACTTAATCGTCAACCTCACCAACTGCAAAAAATACAAAGTCGGCGACACGCTGAGGTTCATCCCCGATTACGGTGCATTGCTGAAACTGACAACGAGTAAATATGTCCACAGAGAGTATGCGGAGCAATAAGCGCTCTGCCCTTTGCTGCGAATGTGCGATATTCAATCGTGATACATAAGGTTAAAAGGCGGTGAATTATTATGGCATTCATTAAGATTAACAGTATTCTCAAAAAAAGAGGACAAAACGAGGTTCGCATTATCCCCGCAGCTGTTAACGGTGCAAGGATCAAGGTGCTTGTCGGCAGCTGTGCACATTGCGCAAAGCTTCGCGACAACGTTGTTGCCGCAATGAAGCAGGCGAATATCCCGGAAACCGAGCTTGAAACCATAAGTGATCTTGTGAAAATCACCCGAATGGGCATTATCACAACGCCCGCGCTCATCGTTGACGGCAAACTGCTTTGCTGCGGAAAAGTTCTGAGTGTTGAGGAACTGCTGCCGCTGCTGAAACAGAACAGCGAGCCGAAAGCGGAATAGTTTCATTTCGATAACATTTGGAAACAGCCGCCGACTTCCATGCCGGCGGCTGAAAATTTTGTTTCCGCATTTAGTTATTTAAGCATTTAAATTTACGCTGCCGATCGGGCATTTGCAGGCGCGTTAAGTCTGAACGGGCATTCAAATCTATTCTGTTGCCTTTTTTAAACGTGCAAGCAACTCGTCATCGTTCATCAAATGAGCATTTTCTATGAGCTCAATGCCCATCTCTTCCGCACGTCTGCGGAACGGATCCATTTCCCTTCCTGAACCCATCTTGCCAAGATAGGTTGCTGCAATGATTTTTTTTGCATATATGCTTCCAAACCTGTCTGCAACCGTGTTAAGTTTGTATAATTCATTTGAATCAACTGCGCCGTTTTTACATGAAACAAACACCGGGATCACGCCGCGCATAAGCATAACATCAATCTCGTTTTCGGTGTTTATGTCACAATAATCCGTTGATTCATCATAAAAATTCCATCGGCGGACAGAAGAACCGTGATTGCTCCAAACGATTGTTACACCGCTTGCCGCATCGTTATAGTATTGGTTCCCGTCATCGTCAAGTGCGGAATTCGCAAGCAACAGCATCTTGATTTCAAGCACACTTCCCGCTTTTGCAAGGCAGCGTTTAACCTGCGCGTTTTTATAGCGAAACGCAAGCAGTCCCGAGTCAACGCGGAGTTTTTCAATGATACCGCGCCTTCCGAGCGCTTCCGCCAATCGGCATACGCGGTTGAGCTTTTCCGTACAATTAGGGATGTGCTCCTCCGCATAGCGGAACGTCAGAAAAAAGTCCAACGGATCATCATCCTGCATTTTATAATGCGACAGCAGTTCGAGTGCATTCAGATTCATGTTCCACTGTGCAGGATCTGTTCTGCATAAATCCCACATTGAATTAACATCTTCGGCAAAATCATCGGAAAGAGACATTCGGTATGTTCCGTCACCCAGCACACTGTTGCTGTAGCGCAGTTTTCCTCCGTGCAGGACAATATCATCCACTATTGAAAGCTTTGGGTTTGTGTTGTTGAATACCTTATTATTGTTATCGCAGTCCTGAACCGCTCCTGTCCGAACATTATAGTGATGCAGCTCAATATGGCGTCCTCCGTTCTTTGCATATCTTTCTGCAACGATTCCGGCAGCAACAAGCAGAAGATCCTCTCCTCCGGTGAGGTCAATGGAAAAATCTCCGGGTTCCGACTCAATGATGCCGCATAAACCCGAAACGGCATTTGTCAGGTTATTTCTGTCAACGGGCACGCAGCTTATCTCGATATCAAGGCCATGTGCCGCTGCAACCCGTTTCAAGATGCGTCCGTGTTCGCTCATATCACTGCTGCCGCCCGCAAGAATAACCTTATTCGGGCGCATCGACAGACAGCTTATTATATTTTCTACCGGGGTTCTGTCAAAAAATTCAATAACGGTCATTCCGAATACTTTGTCCTCCGTGAATTGCTTATACGGGTGTAAGCATTTATACATTTCATCAAGAAATTATGCCGCGCAGCCCTTCCGCACAGAAACCTTTCTTCAGATACTGCAAATCATGCCCACAGTGTTTTGCGAAAAAGTTCAATTCCGTATCCCCTTTTCGCAAAACTAACTCAAACCCGAATTATCCTTAGTATGACCGATTCAGCCTTAAAACTCACCGTGCGGCATCCTTAATCGGTGTCGCTTCGTTCCCGTTTTCTGATGATAATGCGAATCGGGGTTGCCTTGATTTCAAATGATTTGCGAATGTAGTTTTCAAGATAACGCCTGTATGAAAAATGCATGAGCTCCGGTTCATTCACAAAAATAATAAATGTCGGCGGCTTGATGCCGGCTTGGGTGGAATAATACACACGCAGACGTCTTCCTGCATTCACGGGCGGTTCATTCATTGTGACTGCTTCGCTGATTATGTCGTTCAGCTTGCCCGTTGATATGCGAGTGCAGTTCTGCTCATATGCAAACTCCGCAAGCTCCATAACTTTGTTGACGCGCTGTCCCGTTTTTGCAGATATGAACAACATCGGAACATAGCTCATGAACGCAAGATCAACAAGCATTTTCTTCTTGAATTTCTCGGCTGTATAGGTATCTTTTTCGATAAGATCCCACTTGTTGACAATGAGTACGGAAGCCTTTCCTTCCTCGTGTACATAGCCGGCAATGCGCACGTCCTGTTCGCTCAGTCCGCGTTCCGCATCAACAACAATGAGCGCAATATCACAGCGGCGAATGGCTGCAAGCGAGCGGATAACACTGTAACGCTCAACGGTTTCATCTTCAACAGAACGCTTGCGGCGTATGCCCGCAGTGTCTATCAAAGTGTATTCCTTATCGTTCCATGTAAACGGTGAATCGATTGCATCCCGCGTTGTGCCCGGAACGTTGCTGACGATCGTCCTTTCGTGTCCGAGAAGTGCATTTACAAGGCTGGATTTACCAACGTTCGGCCTGCCCACAATCGCAATGCTCGTGTTATCGTTTTCGCTTTCCTCTTCAATCTGCGGAAAGTACGAAACAATTTCGTCAAGCATATCGCCGAGACCCAATCCCTGTTCGGCGGAAATTGTTATCGGACTGCCTATGCCGAGAGTATAGAAGTCATAAACGGCATCTTCATATTTCGGATGATCAATTTTGTTTACGACCGTCACGATCGGTTTTTTGCTGCGGCGGAGCATATCCGCAACATCCTCATCCGCTGCTGTAAGCCCCGATTTGCCGTCAAGAAGGAAAACTATAACCTGCGCCGTTTCAATTGCAAGCTCTGCCTGCCGACGCATTTGTTTTGCAATTATGTCCTCGCTTTCCGGCTCAATGCCGCCGGTATCAATAAGCGTGAACCTGTAATTCAGCCACTCCGCATCCGCGTAAATGCGGTCACGTGTCACGCCCGGAGTATCCTCAACTATCGCTATGCGTTTCCCCGCTATTTTGTTAAAAAGTGTGGATTTGCCGACATTCGGCCTTCCCACTATTGCCACCAAGGGTTTCATTATTTATGCGTTCCTTTCAATCAGGTTAATTATATCGTCAATAAAATCATAACCGTCGTCCGCGCTGACGCGCCAAATCGGTTTTTGGAGGGCAGCCGCAAGTTCATCAGTGCACATTCCGTCAAGAAAAACAACGTCATTCTCTCTCAGCATCGTGTGCGGTATCAGCAAAGCTTCTCCGTTCAAACAGTCTTTGCATTGCTTAATTATATCTCCCGCCGTAACCAATCCCGTGACCGTGACGGTGTTGCCGAAAAAATCGTTAACAACGGGGTGCACATTGATTTTTATATTGTATGGCAGAAGTTTTTTGAAAAGCCTGCTCATGTGCGGCGCGATGGAGACCCCGCTCACGGAATCAAACTCACGCATTCGGGGCGCAGTCGGTAAATCTTCCAGTGCATTCATAAAGTCGTGTTCAAACCGTCTGAACAGTCCGACGCCGTTTTCTATCTGTTCAAAATCACCGCATTCCTCAAACGTCGGAAGCTCCTGACCGGCCGCAAGGTACATCTCGTCCGATGCATATACAAAGTCCGAAAGCCCATGATTCTTTTTAAACTCATCGATAAGTTTGATGGCAGCGGATGCACTTTCCGCAGTTGTCGGCTGAATCTCTGCAAGTCCCTGCCTATGTGCAGTGAGTCCAACAGGAACCACAGCCACGGAACGGCATTCCGGGCGGAGGGCAAAAAGGACATTCAATGTTTGCTTCAGCACATCCCCGTCATTGTAGCCGGGACAAAGCACAATCTGACAGTTGAATGCAAGTCCTTCTTCGTGCAGACGCGTAAGCCGTGAAAGAATGTTTTCGGAATTTGGGCTCCGCATCATGCGTTTACGCACTGCGCCGTCCGTTGCATGAACGGAAACATAGAGCGGTGAAACGCGGCGGGCAATCATACGTTCAAACTCTCTGTCGCTGACATTTGTAAGCGTGACATAATTGCCCATTATCAGCGACAGTCGCCAGTCATCGTCCTTGAAATACAGCGTTTTTCTGTTGCCGCGCGGCATCTGATCAATAAAGCAGAATATGCAATGGTTTGCACACTGCCGTACCGGACTCATGAGACTTGTTTCAAAGTTCAGTCCGAGCGGCTCATATTCTTCCTTAGTGAGCGAAATTTTGAATTCTTTCTGCTGTTTGCCGCATTGAGCGCCGTCCGCACAGAGCGTTAATTCAATGCTTTCTTCGGCAGTGAGGCGTTCATAATCGATAATATCAACAACCGGCAAATCATTTATGCAGGTGAGGTACATGCCGGCGCAGACACCCGCACAAGCCGCAGGAGAGCCCGGGTCAACTCCGATTATCTTATGTTTCATAGAAAGCATCCTCCCTGCCGACTCAATATCAATGCGCAGCCGCGCATTTGCGCTCAAAAAACCTCCGGATAACCCGTTTTGCAGAAAAAATACCCCTTATCGGAAGAATTCCGCAGGCATTTTTTCCTCAAAAGCCTTATCCAAAGTTTCATTTGAATTATACCATATAAAGCAGCATTTAGCAAATATCGCAGCCGAATACCCCCGGAGCATATCATAATGCGCAGCCGCAGCGATATAAGTCTGTTTAATCTGCACTCGCGATCATATCGCTACACCTCGTATCTGAAATCTATCGGCTTATAGACTTCGTATGTGTAATAATCTTGTTTTTCCTGAGAAAGAACTTTTCCGTTGCTTTCGATCAGTGTGTATTTCTTTGCTGCACCGTTATCATCGAGCTCAAAGCGGTATCTTACCACATTATTGATTTTGTAGCCATCAAACCTACCGAAGCTCGCAACTCCACCGAACCCTTCTTCGAGCCTTCGCATAACAACATCAACATGATGACTGTCAATGTATTCGTACTCTTCGGAAGTAAAACTCGGCTCCCAAAAGATATTCACAGTTTTAATTGTAACGTTATAAAGATGAAAATACTTTTTTAAATAACCATTTTCACAAATCGCAATCGAACCCGAATTGCTATTAGCACAATCCATTTGATAGCGCAAGCCGATCTCAATACCGTTTTCTCGCTTTATAAATTCATATTCCCGAGGGATAAGCACGCCGTTTTTTGCTTCGTCCAAAAACGACGGAAATACTTTTTGATAGTCTGATACGTCGAATTTCGATGTAATATCCTCTATTCTGTCTGCCCATTCATCGTACTCTTCGGCTGTAATTAATTTACCGTTTTTATCAAACCCGTATCTGTATGTTGGAATCTTTGTTCTCGGCTTTGTTTTTAGCAGACGGCCTCTCGTCACGTTGCCGATAACCGTATCAAGAACACGACTGGGACAAAAATAGCCGCGCGGCAAGTAAACACTTCCCGATCCATATTTTACTGCTGTCACATTTTCCTTTACAGACTTAAAAGTTTCCCATCGATTCGGGTAGTTTTCGATAATCATGGAAATCAGTCTCTCGCGCCATTCGGTTATTTTGTTGTCACTTAACATAAGTTTTCTCCTTTCACAGTCCATTTAAATGTTTCATTCATCATTTTCAGCTTCGCCGAACCGAACGCTGCTGCATGCCACCCGCAGTTTGTCGCCGGACGAAAACTCAATCAAAACTTCTATATAGTCGTCTTTAGATTTTAGTTTGCAAAATTTATATTCAGGTTTCATATTTTCAAACAGCCTTTGCACAAGATGCGATTTCTTTCCGTTTAATATGCTCAACGAAAAAACATACGGCGATGCACCCCAATACTCGCAGTTGGACATCTCCGTTCCGATCACGTCAACGCAGGTAATGCGGATTCTCTTGAGTTCAGCGTGTTCAAATGATTCGCTGCTGTCAAAGTCGGGTGGTACGACAAACGGCCACTCCGGTTTGACCACTGTTTCAAGTCGATTATGTACACGATCAAAAACAAAACTTTCGAAGCAGGCATCGTGCAGACTGATATTGTTCACTTCATGGATATTTTCGTTGTTTATTACCATAGTACTCCTCAAAAATACAAAAACACACAGCTCGGGCACACATCAACACGCACGACTCGTATCCGGCGCTTGTCAGTCCGCAGCTTGTTTATTGATTGACCGAGGCCGTTTCTTCTTACTGCCCGTGAGTTTAAGTATATTTTATAGCACATCTGCCGCTGCTGTCAATGAGTTTTGCAGCATTTTTCGCAAGCGTAGTGTCCCGGGCATCAAATCATACAGTCCCAGTTCTTTCATCAACGTGCATATCCCGCATTTTGTGAATCGAGCTTCGTAATTTCTTCAGCTGTATTCGCATCATATTCAAATACATCGATCAGTTGTTTGCGGAAAGAGTGTGCAAACACAATCCACATTCCCATCGGCATTCCTGTATATTGCATTATTATTCCTCCGTCTTAACGATCGGTCCTTATCCCGATACTCGGGATGTTCTTTCGGATAGGCATCCCTATCTCCGCAGATTGTGCAGTCACATTTGTTTCCGTTGGCACATGTTGTTTTACGCACCAATTTTGCATGTATCAATTCCATTGCCTCAAAATCCGGGTTGCACAAAGTCGGCATTATTTCCAAAAGACCATGTTTTTTTGCGAATTCCGCTGCCGGGCAGGCGGTGAACTCATAATACATAGGTTCTTGCGCATCAAGCGCTGCAATGTTTATTTTGTAATCGTTCCATTTATCACATTATCGCTTGGCCTTTAAAAAGGACTTATACATCATTTTTTATAAAAAGGCTTGTTGCAATCAACAAATTTCGAAAGAATTCGAAAAGCCGGCAGAAACAGATTCCCCTCCATTTCTTCAATTTCTTTCAGGTTCGTAACTTCCTTGCAAGTCACATAGTAAGCCATTAATGCAATGCAATCATAATTGCCGCCCGCACCGTTATGGAAATTCTTTTTTCCGCCAAGATCCTTTCTCAAGTCTGAAAGGAACCATCCATATTGTCTTTGAACACATTCCCAAACGGATTCACGCTCCGCTTTCGGATAGTGCAAGGCTATTTTTTGCTTTATTTGCCGCTTGCACGGTTTTGAGTACAGCACATGACAGCTGCGATCAAACTGAAATTGATTATCTTTCATGCCCGCTCCTTTCAACGCTGCCTTTGTGAGCCCTATGCTGTTTCTGAAAATCACTTGCGGCGTTCTTCGACAAGCACCACACCCCTGCCACGAAACAGTACTGTCAATTTCGGGTTCGCCCCGCCAAATTCAAAGTATTTCATGCGCTTTCTCTCCCATCGCAAATTGTCTTAAAAGTTCTGTACACTGCTGATATATTGCTACATTTCTGTTCAAATCTGCTCGTGTAATCAAAAGACTAAAAAATATATCGCTTCCGAGAGAAAATCCCAGGTTGTAAGCCCGGGATTTTCTCGGCTGTGATCACGCCTGATTTACGCTTTCCGGGTTGCCCTCCGAGAAGTCCTTGAACTTCCAGCATATTTCAGTCGTGCCGTCAGGGTAGATATAAACTGCTTCCACAAAGGCATGGGCCATCTCATAGGTCAGGCTCGGCTCGTTAAGGAAACGATCAAGCTGTGATGTCTGCGGCTCGGACTCCTCAATGGATTCCAGGTCGGCAATGCGCTGTTTCGCAGCAACGATGCTGTCCTCGATGGAGCGGAGCTTTTCGTCTATGATGCGCTTTTCATCAAGATAGGCTTGTTTTATGATTGCGCCGCCGGAATACTCCTCATAGATTTTCAGCTTTTGTTTTTTCAGTTTTCCGCACTGCTTTTGGAAATCCGTCAGCATATCCATGTTCTTCTGTATCTCTGACTTCTTCTTTTTCAGAAGCTTATCAGACAGATCGCCCTTTTCGCCAGAAGCCTTTAAAAAAAGCATAATGGCATCGTAAATATGCTGCTCTATATCCGCCGCCGTATGGATGGCTGCTGTGGGACACGCGCTGTTCCTGTCGGCTCTGCCGTAAGTACAGTGGAATCCTTTCTTGCTTTTCAGGAAAGTCATGCACCTTCCGCAGTTGCCGCATCGGACAATGGAGCGCAGCGGGTAGTATGACACCTTTGCCGGTGAGCGGCCTGTTTTCCGGATGACAGCCTGCGCCTGGACGTATTCCTCGCGGCTCACTATGGCTTCGTGCATGTTCTCCACGATAAACTGTTTTTCAATATCCTGCTTTACCGTTTTGCGGGAAAGCGGAGCAATAGTCCTGCGTTCATGCCCGACAGCGCAGCCGGTATAAACCAGTTTGGTCAGCGTCCGATATACCATGGCGTGAGACCAGTTCAGTTTATCTGAAGACCGTCGGTATTTCTTCGTGTCAGGGTGGCGCTCTATGAAATACTGTCCTGGCGTAGGGATTCCCTCGTCGTTGAGTCGTATCGCTATCTCCGTGGGCGTGTTACCATCTATAGCAAGCATAAATATCTTTCTGACTACTTCCGCCGCCTCCGGGTCGATGGCAAGCTTATTTCAGATCGTCGGATGCAGTACATACCCGTAAGGCGCGTAGCCGCCCACAAATTTGCCCTGCTTCATGAGCTGTATCTTTGCCGTAGTCGTTTTCATGGGCAGGTCTTTACTGTAAGCGGCGTAGACAATGTTCCGCATGACGACATCCAATCCGCCTGTTGTGCCTACATAATTGTCGCTGTCGTAGTTGTCGTTGACGGAAATGAAACGCACTCCAAGAAACGGAAACTGGCATTCAAGGCTGTCGCCGATCTCGATATAATCCCTCGAAAAGCGGGAAAAATCTTTTACGCATATCAGATTGAACTCGCCCTTTTTGACGCGGTTCATCATATCCGTAAAAGCAGGACGGTCGGTATTCGTACCGGTAAAGCCATCGTCACAAAACTCTGACCGCGGGTACTTTGAGAGCGCGGGATGGCGATCAAGGAAGCGGTTGATGAGACTGCGCTGATTGCCTATGCTGTCGCTCTCGGCTTTGGCTGTACCGGTATCCTCGTCGGCAATGGAGATACGGATATAGATTGCTATGTTGTATTCCTTCATGTCGGTTCTCCCTCCTTTGCGCCAAGCTCTTCCAGATACCGCTCTGTTTGCTTGAAGATGTCATGATACTTGAAAATGATCTCAACGGTCTTATTCTCAATGGATGAACACGCTTTCTATTGTTGCGTCCACGATGGCCTGTATCAGAGTGTCCGTTACCTCCACGCTTTTCATCTGCCTGATCCACCGGTTTTCCCCGAACATGGTTTCGCTGTACTGATCTCTCCTTGCCGTCAGCTCGTCAAGCTGGCGGTTCAGCGTTTCCCACCGTCCGTCGAAAGAGGCTTTGGCATAGGCATATTCCTCTTCGGACAGGATACCGTCCGCAAAATCCTCGTAAAGCCGCGTCCGTTTTTGTGAAACGGCTCTCAGCTTCAGCGTCACGCTTTGAATGCTTTTATCAAACTCATTTCGTATCTTTCTGTCAGCCCTGCTCTCGTTCAGTTTGGAGATAAGCAGTTCATAGTCCAGCGCCGCCTGTATATGGAGCTGCAACGCCCTGAGAACTTTTTCCTCTATGAGATCGGAGCGTGTTCTGTGCGCCGTGCAGCGCACCGCCCGTCTGCCCGTATAGGTACTGCCAGCCAGCGTCCCCGCTTGTCCTTGCCGATCTTATGCCGATGAAAGTACATCCTCTGCTGACAATCCGCGCAGAATATCCTACCGTTAAAGAGGTCGATCAGCATTTCGCGGATTGCCTTGCTCTTTTCCATCTTCCTTTTCCGTTCATCCGCCGCCTGCTCCAGCATGTGCTGCACCGCCTGAAAGATTTCTCTGGAAACAAGCCCCTCGTGAGCATCCGAAGTGATATACCATTCTTCGGGGTTTTCGACTTGCATTTCCTTTATGCCTGCATAGATGGCTTTTCTGGTCCTGCCAACGGCAAAGGCTCCGGCGTATGCCGGGTTTTTCAGGATGCCAAACAGAGTGCTTTTTGACCAGCATACCGTGTTTACGCCCTCCATGTTTCCGTCCACTCTTTGCAGTGTTTCGGGAATGGGCGCGTTTGCCTCTTCCAGTCTGTCCAGAATCTGCGTGAACGATAAGCCTTCCAGCTTCCACGCAAAAATACTGGGAACAAACGGAGCGGTAGCTTCGTTTGGAATGATATTCGTTCTGTCCTCATTCCACATATATCCGTAGAGGAGCTTGCGCCAGCGGAATTCTCCGTTTTCCATCTGTATGCGCAATGCCGTAAACACCTTGCGGGATATGTCCTTTGAATAGAGATCATTTATGAGGTTTTGCAGCGGGATCATCAGGGATTCGCTTGAACCGTCGGTGGCAAAGGTGTCGAAGTTTTCCTTGATTGATATAAACCGCACATCAAGCTGGGGAAATATACGCTCTATATATGTTCCGGTCTCCACATAGTCGCGTCCGAATCGGCTGAGATCACGGACTACCAGGCATTTTATCCTGCCGCAGCGTATGTCATCCATCAGGCGGTTGAATGCCGGTCTGTCGAAGACCGTGTTCGCCCGTTATCCGAATAAGTCTCAATCAGCTCCAGATGCGGGCAAGACTTTACACACTCCTCGCAGACCGCGATCTGATTCTCAAGAGCCGCGCCTTCATCGTCTTTGCCGCTGTTCTCAACGGACAGCCGTGCATAAATCGCCGTAGGAAAGACCTGCGACGGCGATACCGCCTGTACGGGTTTCTCTGTTATATTTTTTCTGCTGGTTCGCGCCATCTTTATCACCCTCCTTTACATCGCGGCGCTGCGTTCATCATAGAAGCTGTCCGCATACTCTTTGGCGTGTTGGTACTCATCACGGTATTTATAGGTAATTTCGATCACATGGTTTTCATGGATGACGATCTTATCCACCAATGCCATGAGTACACGGCGGTTCAGCTCGTCGATGTTTTCGTACTACCTGAAAAGAGTGACCCAATTCCGCTCCGTGATGCCGTTTGCCAGCGTATCCTTGTATTCCCGGCGCACACGGCTCAACGCCTCTTTCTTTTGTGCAATCGCTTTGGTATAGCTCTCCCGGAACTCGGAATACTCCGCCTTATCTATGATGCCGTCCGCCAAATCCTCATAGAGCCGGAGCTTCAGCCTTTGGCAGCGCTCTATTTCTTTCTCAAGCTTTGTAATCTGTGCTTCATGGGTGAGGGTTTTCCTGTCCATTGACGGGAGACGATCTATATATTTCAGCGTTTTTTCAAGCTCCAGCACAATTTCAATTTGATCGTGAATGGCGTGAAACACGGCTTTCGTCAGCTTCGCTTCACTGATGCTGTGAGTGCTGCAACCTCCAGTCTTGGAAGCTCCGCATACATAGTAGATGTACTTCTTCTTTGCGGAAGGAACGGTCTTTCGCACCATAGATTGCCTGCAATCACCGCAAAACAGAAAACCGGAGAACAGTCCTGCGTTTTCCGGATCGCCGCAGGCACGGCGGTCACGCGCAAGCATGGTCTGAACGGCGGAAAATCACTGTGGGAGATCAGCGGCTCATGCGCATCCTCAACAACGATCCATTCCGATGGGTCTTTTTTCATGAGTTTTCTCGCCTTGTAATCGGGTGTGCCTGTTTTGCCCTGTACCAAATCCCCGATATACACCTGTGCGGTGAGAATCCGCCTGACGGCAAGATAAGACCACCGGGCTGTTTCATGCGCTTTGAATACGCTCTCAAAATTGCTGCCCTGAGAATGCTTGTATTCCATTGGGTAAAGAACACCCATGCTGTTCAGCCTGTCCGCAATCGCACCGATGCTGACGCCGTCCTTGTACATGGTAAAGATAAAGCGCACGATTTCCCCCGCATACTCGTCCACCACAAGCTGATTCCTGTTGTTCTCATCTTTGCGATAGCCGTATGGCGTAAAGGCTTCCCACATATTCGCCCTTGCGCCGCTTTACATCCAAGCTGCTGCGGATTTTGACGGAAATATCTTTACAGTAGGTGCCGTTAATGAGGTTTTTGAACGGCACGATAAAGGAATCCGACTGTATGTTGCCGTTGACGTTATCGTAAGAATCGTTGATGGCGATAAAGCGAATATTGAGCTGCAGAAATATCTTTTCAAGATACCGCCCGGCTTCGATGTAGTTTCGTGAGAAGCGGCTCAGATCACGGCAGACGATACAATCTATCTTTCCGTCATGAATCGCCTGTTCCATACGGCGGAACTCAGGGCGGTCGAAGCTGACACCGCTCTGCCCGTCATCGGCTGCTGTACAGAAAGGACTAATAAATTCACGCCGTACAGGACTCCCGGCGCAAGGTTTCCAGCAGAGATTTAATCTCATCGGCAAGGTTCAGCCGAATATCCATGCACCCGTCCGGGTAGATGGTGACGGATTGCAGTAGCTCGATTGAGATTTCCCTGGTCAGCGCCGTAATCCCGGCATAGCTTTTGAAATGCTCGATTACAGCATTGCTGCCGTCGTCGCTGCCGCTTATTTTGTGCTCCAGCTCCAAGACCGTGCGGGAGATTTCCTCTGCCTGCGCCGTCAGAGCTTTCTTCTGCGCCGCGAAGCTCTCGCGGGATATCCCGCCCTCCACCAGCCTTTCATAGAGGTCTTGCAGCCGCTCGTCAAGCCGGGCTTTCCGGCTCTGGAGCGTCTGCAACTGTCGCTGCGCCTGTTTGCGATCAAGCTGCCGCTGTGCCTGCCTTGTTTGCAGGAGACGGTCTATGCTGACGGCGTATTGGGCATAGACCTGTATGGTGTCGATCACCGCTTCCAGAATATCAGGCTCAGGGATTCTATCCTCTGAGCAGTCAAAGCCGGTATTCAGCCGTTTCATGACGCAGCGGTAGGAGCCGTTCTTCTTATTGTCCCGCTGCATGGCATGACCGCATACGCCGCAGATCACCTTGCGCTTCAGCGGATTCCCGCCGCCCGTCATGACTTCTCGCTCCCTGTATTCCCGCATACAAGCCTGTGCTTTTTCAAACAGCACCTCCGGCACGATGGCCTCGTGCCTGTCGGGGACGATAACCCAATCATTGCGGGAGATTTTGACTGTGTGGGTGCTGCCTACAATGTCCCGGCTTCGCTTGCCGTACACCGTCTTTCCAATATACCGCTCGTCCCGCAGGAGCTTTGCGACCAGATTGCCCGTCCAGAAGTTATCTTCCCGGATGCTGCGCCACGGCGTTCTTGTGCAGCCGGCTTCAACCTTGTAGTTCTTTGGAGAGCTTACGCCCTCACCGTTCAGAGCCGCCGCGATCTGCCATGTCTTTGCACCGTCTGCTGCCATTTGGAAGATGCGCCGTATCACATCGGCGGCTTCGGCATCTACCAGAAGATGATTTTTGTCCTCCGGGTCTTTGACATACCCGTAAGGCGCATAGGGGCTGAGAAACGCCCCGCGCTCGGCTCTGGCCTTTTTTGCGCTTTTGACCCTGCGGGAGAGGTCACGGCTGTACAGGTCGTAGATCAGCGTCCGAAAAGAAGTATCAAGGCTGTCGATATCCAGCGGATTGCTGCTGTCAAAGCCGTCGTTGACGGAAATGAAGCGCACACCGAGGAACGGGAACACGCGGGAGATGTAGTCTCCAACGGTGAGGTAATCACGGCCAAAGCGGGATAGGTCTTTCACGATGATGCAGTTGGTTCGTCCGGCCTTTACGTCCTCCAGCATTTTCTTAAAGCTCGGCCGCTCGAAATTGGAGCCTGTGAAGCCGTCGTCGATCCTGACGGCGTATTCCCGAAGCTCCGGGCGGGTTCGGATGAAGTCCCGCAGCAGCTCCCGCTGCCCGGTGATGCTGTTGGATTCCTCTTTATCCCCGT
>ENA-UOJD01000211-UOJD01000211.1-human-gut-metagenome-genome-assembly--contig:-P48-NODE-211-length-93340-cov-16.379975_pt1 | contig 93340 bp, 73 predicted proteins | sample MGYA00242342_ERZ723889 | MGnify/ENA metagenome assembly ERZ723889 | reverse complement strand
TTTCTGTTTTACTTAAATCTATTCGTCCCACAATCGTTATATTATCGTCCGACAGTTGTTGAATTATCGTCCAACAGTTATCGGACGATAATTCAACAGCTGTCGGACGATTAATTCTTAGTAAGCAAAAATATAGAATAAAGCATATAATACAGATAAATCATTAACTTTGCCTGCAGAAAACAGAAATAGTTTATGGCAAAAAAAAACGGAAACATCCTGATTGTCGATGATAACCGAGGCGTACTTACCGCCTTGCAGCTTTTGTTAAAGCCATATTTTGAAGGGATAATCACACTTCCCTCTCCCGTAACCCTGCCCAGCGTATTGCGGGAAAGGTCATGGCAAGTGGTTCTTCTTGACATGAACTTCACCTCGGGCATCAATACCGGCAACGAGGGACTATACTGGCTCCATGAAATAAAGAAGCAATGTCCCACCCTGCCCGTAGTGCTGTTCACCGCTTATGCCGACATTGACCTTGCCGTACGGGGAATCAAGGAAGGAGCCACAGACTTCGTCGTGAAACCCTGGAACAACCAGAAACTGGTGGAAACCTTACTGAATGCCGTATCAGCTTCTGAAACAAAATCTCCGGCCAACGGCCCAAATGCCAGGCGTACGGCAGAAAGCAGCCACCCGTTTGCGGATACCCGCAACATGTATTGGGGAAACAGCCCAGCCATGCAGCAGCTCCGCCTTTTGGTGGAAAAAGTGGCCTCTACCGATGCCAATATCCTTATTACGGGCGAGAACGGTACCGGTAAAGAGATGCTGGCACGCGAAATTCACTCCCTTTCACCGCGCAACCGGCAGGAGATGGTAAGTGTGGATATGGGTGCAGTCACCGAAAGCCTTTTCGAAAGCGAACTGTTCGGCCACGTGAAAGGCTCTTTCACCGATGCCCATGCCGACCGTGCCGGCAAGTTCGAAGCAGCCAGCCGCAGCACCCTCTTTCTCGATGAAATAGGCAATCTCCCCTACCATCTGCAAGCCAAACTGCTGACCGCCATCCAACGCCGCAGCATTGTCCGTGTAGGCAGCAACACTCCCATTCCCGTAGACATACGGCTGATTTGCGCCACAAACCGCAATCTGCCCGAGATGGTGGCAAAAGGCGAATTCCGCGAGGACTTGCTGTACCGCATCAATACGATACACCTCGAGATACCCTCGTTGCGCGAGCGGCCCGAAGACATCATCCCCCTTGCAGAACTTTTCATCGCCCGCTTCTGCAAGCAATATGACAAGCCCCCCGTCAAGCTGACGGACGGCGCCTGCGAGAAGCTTACGCTCCACCCCTGGTACGGCAATATCCGCGAACTGGAACATGCCATCGAAAAAGCCATTATCATCTGTGACAACGAAACCCTTCCTGCAGAACTGTTCCAGCTGGCACGGCGAACCGGCACTCCCGAAGCAGCCGCATCCACGCTCGAAGAAATGGAAATGCAGATGATACGGAAGACGCTCGACAAATGTAGCGGAAATCTCTCTGCCGTCGCCGCACAGCTGGGTATCACCCGCCAGACGTTGTACAACAAAATGAAGAAGTATGGCCTTTAATTATTCATTCCGTGTTGCCGTCAGTCTGGCAGTAGCGCTCCTTGCAGGGGTGATGTGGACTGTGGACGTATTTTGGGGCGCGCTCTGTACCGCGCTGCTTCCCATAGCCTTGTACTGGCAGCAGAAGCTATACCGCCATCATGTGCGGAAAGTGCTTTTCATGCTCGACGCCATCGAAAACAACGACAATGCCATCCACTTCTCCGAAACGGAAAACACTGCCGACGCACGACTCGTGAACCGTGCATTGAACCGGGTTGCCCATATACTTTATAATGTGAAAAGTGAAACAGCCCAGCAAGAAAAATACTACGAACTCATCCTGGACTGCGTGAATACCGGTATCCTTGTCCTGAACGACAATGGTGCCGTATATCAGAAAAACAGCGAAGCCCTCCGTTTGCTGGGCCTCAATGTCTTTACCCACGTCAGCCAGCTGAACCGCGTGGATCCGCGTCTTTCGTCCCTTCTTGCCAATTGCCGCCCGGGAGACAAATTGCAAATGCCTTTCAACAACGAACGAGGCACTGTAAACATGTCTGTCCGCGTCAGCGACATTACAGTCCGTAAAGAGCATCTTCGCATCCTCGCCCTGAACGACATCAACAACGAGCTGGATGAAAAGGAAATAGATTCCTGGATTAGGCTTACCCGCGTACTGACGCACGAAATAATGAATGCCGTCACTCCCATAACCTCCCTAAGCGATACACTGCTGGGACTGACCGAAGCGCAAGTTTCCAAAGAAGAAATCAGAAACGGCCTGCAGACTATCAGCAGCACGGGCAAGGGCCTGCTCTCTTTTGTGGAATCATACCGGAAATTCACCCGTATTCCCACCCCCGAACCATCCTTGTTCTATGTAAAAAGTTTTATCGAGCGGATGGTCGAACTCGCCCGTCACCAGCACCCCGATGTCCGGGTCACCTTTCATACGGACATCGCGCCAAGCGACCTCATTCTATATGCCGATGAGAACCTGGTATCACAAGTAGTCATCAACTTACTGAAAAATGCCATACAAGCCATCGAATCGGATAAAAATACAGATAAAGAAGGACATATCAACATACGTGCCTACTGCAACGAAGCGGAAGCCATACTGATAGAAATTTCCAACAACGGACCTGCCATTCCCAATGACATTGCCGAACACATATTTATCCCCTTCTTTACGACCAAAGAGGGTGGAAGCGGTATTGGATTGAGTATTTCCCGGCAAATAATGAGGCTTTCCGGCGGAAATTTATCCTTATTGCCCGGTAAAGAAACCACCTTTATTTTAAAGTTCAATTGAACTATTTTAGATTTGTATTTGTTAAACACAATGCATATCTTTGTACTATTAGACATAAGAAACATCACATTTCAAACTATATAGCATAGAATTTATGATATTTACAGCAGGAAACATACTACTTATAGGTTCCATATTACTTTTCGTCAGCATCATTGTCGGCAAGACCGGCTACCGTTTCGGAGTGCCTGCATTATTGCTTTTTCTTGTCGTCGGCATGCTGTTCGGCAGTGACGGATTGGGATTGCAGTTCCACAACGCCAAGGAAGCACAGTTCATCGGCATGGTTGCACTCAGCATCATTCTGTTCTCCGGTGGCATGGACACCAAGTTTACGGAGATAAAGCCCATATTGACTCCCGGCATTGTTTTGTCAACTGCAGGAGTGCTGCTCACGGCCCTCTTTACCGGATTATTTATCTGGTGGCTGTCCGGCATGAGCTGGACCAACATCCACCTGCCGTTGATAACCTCCCTTTTGCTTGCATCCACCATGTCATCTACCGACTCAGCCTCTGTATTCGCCATTCTGCGTTCACAAAAAATGAACCTGAAGCATAATCTGCGCCCCATGCTGGAATTGGAAAGCGGTAGTAACGACCCGATGGCATATATGCTGACAATCGTGCTGATTCAATTCATCCAGTCCTCCGGAATGGGAGTTCCCCAGATATTGGGCTCTTTTGCCATACAGTTCATTGTCGGTGCCGCAACCGGTTATTTCCTCGGAAAGCTGGCCATCCTTATGCTGAACCGGCTGAATATAGACAACCAGGCACTCTATCCTATCCTGTTGCTGTCCTTTGTATTCTTCACCTTCTCCATCACCGACCTGCTGAAAGGCAACGGTTACCTGGCCGTGTATATCGCCGGAATGATGGTAGGCAATAACAAAATCATGCACCGGAAAGAGATTTATACTTTTATGGATGGACTGACCTGGCTTTTCCAAATCATCATGTTCCTCTGCCTCGGTCTGCTCGTCAACCCCCATGAGATGCTGGAAGTGGCAGTCGTGGCATTGCTCATCGGCGTCTTCATGATTGTCGTGGGACGTCCTCTCAGTGTTTTTCTCTGCCTGCTGCCTTTTGGCAAGAGAATCACCCTCAAGTCACGGCTATTCGTATCGTGGGTAGGATTACGTGGCGCAGTACCCATTATCTTTGCCACCTATCCCGTGGTGGCTAATGTGCCCGGCGCCCATGTCATCTTCAACATCGTATTTTTCATAACCATCGTCTCACTGGTCATCCAGGGTACCACAGTCTCCTGGGTAGCCCGGCTGCTTGGCCTCTCCACCCCGCTGGAAAAGACCGGAAATGATTTCGGAGTTGAACTGCCCGAAGAGATTGACTCCAACCTGCACGACATGACCATTACACAAGAAATGCTGGAGCAGGCAGACACCCTGAAAGACATGAACCTGCCCAAAGGCACACTGGTGATGATTGTAAAACGTGGCGATGAGTACCTCATTCCGAACGGAACATTAAAACTTCATGCCGGTGACAAGCTGCTTCTTATTTCGGAAAATAGCAAGGAATAAGAATTACAGATAAGTTTCTATCCGTTTCAGGGCAAGAAAAAAGTGGAAACTATTTGCTTTGCATCACTATAAGACCTATCTTTGCGCAGTTTTAACTAAAGTGTGCAACAGCTGAATGGAACAAGAACAAGGGTTCATCGATTATATAGAACAAAGCATTATTAAAAACTGGGATCGCAACGCCCTGACAGACTACAAAGGAATTACACTGCAATACAAAGATGTAGCACGGAAAATAGCCAAATTCCATATCGTATTGGAAAGCGCCGGCATCAGGCCCGGTGACAAGATTGCCGTTTGCGGACGTAACAGTGCACATTGGGCAGTCGCTTTTCTGGCGACAGTTACCTATGGAGCTGTCATCGTTCCCATTCTGCATGAGTTCAAGGCCGACAATATCCACAACATCGTCAACCATTCCGAAGCCAAGCTGCTGTTTGTCGGCGACCGGGCATGGGAAAACCTCAATGAAGAGGCAATGCCCCTGCTGATGGGTATCGTACTGCTGACGGACTTCACTCCGGTAGTTTGCCGCAACGAGCAGCTGATGGAGGCTTTCGAACATCGCAACGTCCTCTATGGCACACGTTTCCCCAAGAATTTCCGCCCCGAGCATATCAGCTACCGCAAGGAGGAATCACCCGAAGAACTGGCTGTCATAAACTATACTTCGGGCACCACGGGATATTCCAAAGGGGTCATGCTCCCCTATCGCAGCCTTTGGTCCAATGTTGCATATTGCCATGAGATGCTCCCCGTACGTCCGGGCGACCATATTGTATCCATGTTGCCTCTGGGACATGTATTTGGTATGGTGTACGATTTTCTATACGGTTTTTCCGCAGGCGCCCATCTGTATTTCCTTACCCGTATGCCGTCTCCCAAGATTATTGCACAGTCATTCTCCGAAATCAGGCCACGGATCATTTCGTGTGTACCGCTTATCGTAGAGAAGATTATCAAGAAGGACATCCTGCCCCGGATAGACAATAAAATAGGCAAGCTGCTGTTGCGGATGCCCATTGTCAACGATAAAATCAAGGCCGACATGCGCAAAAAGGCAATGGAAGTATTCGGCAGTAATTTCGATGAAATAATCATCGGAGGAGCACCGTTCAATGCCGAAGTGGAACGCTTCCTGAAGCAGATAGGCTTCCCCTATACCATTGCATACGGAATGACGGAATGCGGCCCCATCATTTGTTCCAGCCGCTGGGAAACATTGAAACTGGCCTCTTGTGGCAAGGCAACCAGCCGCATGGAAGTAAAGATAGACTCTCCCGACCCTCAGAACGTGGCAGGAGAAATAATCTGTAAAGGTGCCAATCTGATGCTGGGCTATTACAAAAATGCCGAAGCGACTTCCCAAATCATCGATGTAAACGGTTGGCTGCACACCGGAGACCTTGCAACGATGGATACCGAAGGATATGTCACTGTCCGTGGACGCAGCAAGAACATGTTGCTCACAGCCAGTGGCCAGAACATCTATCCCGAAGAGATTGAAAGCAAACTGAACAACATGCCCTATGTGTCCGAATCACTGATCGTATTGCAGAACGACAAGCTCGTGGCTCTTATCTATCCGGATTTTGACGATGCATTCGCCCATGGTATGGAACAATCGGACATCGAAAAGGTTATGGAGGACAATCGGAATGAATTGAATCTGCAATTACCGGCCTACTGCCAGATAACAAAAGTCAAGATACACTTCGAGGAGTTCGAGAAAACGGCAAAGAAGAGCATTAAAAGATTTATGTATCAGGAAGTAAAAGGGTAAGGGGAATATGTCAAAACCTTCTTTAACGCTTTATTTTAGGTGCGGATAACGCAGATTTTACGGATTCAGTTTATTGAATCCGCGTTATTCCGCGTAATCCGCGCCTAATATTATAACATTATAAAAGTCTTCATGTGCTTTTGATACATTCGCATCCTTTTTGTTAACAAAAATAGAAGCAAAGGAATAAACGGCTAATAAGTGTTATAAAACATACTTTTTTAGTTGGATAATTTGCAGATTTATCAGAAGTCCGTATCTTTGCAATGTGTTTTTCATAGTATTAGATTTAAGGTTAACAAAGGTTGGAGTACAGCGGTACTCCTTTTTTTATGCCCGTAAATCAGATATTCCCGGAAAGCCTCTTCAGTCCCTTCAATACAGATTTATCTTTCACCTCCATGATGCTGATGGCATAGCCACCACCGGAGGCAGCTTTCAGTTTCAAGACCGTTTTGGGAGAAACGATACCTTTACGGATAACATAAGCTTGCGGATTTGTTTTATAATCGGCATCTTTTGCATCGGCATAGACGGTTGCAATATACTGCTTGTCTGCATCCAGGAAGTCCAGTTTCAGAGTTGAAGCATGTCCGTGCTCACTGCTGGTGCAACCGATAAACCAGTCATTCGTACCTTTTGCCTTACGGGCAACAGTGATGTAACGTCCCGGCTCAGCTTCCAGATAGCGGCTGTTGTCCCAATCCACAGCCACATCTTTGATGAACTGGAAAGCATCCATGAAACGCTCATAATTCTCAGGAAGGTCGGCAGCCATTTGTAGAGGGCTGTACATAGTGACATAAAGTGCCAGCTGACGCGTCAAGGTAGTATTGGCATGCGTATGGCTGTTCGGATTCAACTTATTGATGTCCATTTCAAAGATACCGGGCGTATAGTCCATCGGACCACCCTGCAAACGGGTAAACGGAAGTACCGTTGTGTGGAAGGGCTTGTTACCAGCAAAAGCCTCGTACTCCGTGCCTCGGGCAGATTCATTGCCTATCAGATTGGGATAGGTACGGCATAAACCAGTCGGACGTACCGCTTCATGGGCATTGACCATTATCTTGTGTTTGGCAGCTTCGGTCACGGCGTATAGGTAATGGTTGTTCATCCATTGTCCATAGTGATGCTCGCCACGGGGAATCATATTGCCTACGTAGCCACTCTTTACCGAATTATATCCATATTTATTCATCAGACGGTAGGCAGCTTCCATGTGCCGCTCATAGTTACGGACGGAAGCCGATGTTTCATGGTGCATCATCAGACGGACGCCCTTGGAATGGGCATATTCATTCAGATACTTGATGTCAAAATCGGGATAAGGAGTCACGAAATCGAAAACATAATCCTTGGAATTACCGAACCAGTCTTCCCAACCCGTATTCCAACCCTCCACCAATACCTGGTCAAAACCGTGTTCGGCAGCAAAGTCTATGTACTTCTTCACATTAGCCGTGTTGGCCGGATGAATGCCGTTCGGTTTCACCTTGGAATAGTCCGTATCATCCAGTTTCACAGAAGGGAGGTCAAAAGTATATGCCCAGGGCTTTCCCCCTGCAATCATTTCCCACCATACGCCGACATATTTCACCGGCTTAATCCAGGAGGTATCATCATACTTGCAAGGCTCATTCAGATTGAGAATCAAATTGGAGGCCAGTATCTCGCGGGCATCATCACTGACTATGACCGTACGCCAGGGAGTATAGCAGGGAGACTGCATATACCCTTTATTTCCTTGGGCATCCGGAGTCAGCCAGGATTCAAAAACGAGGTTCTTGTCATCCAGGTTGAGATGCATGCAAGAGTAGTCCACCAAGGCTGCCTCGTGCAGGTTAAGGTACACTCCATCAGCTGTTTTAAGCTGTATGGAAGTCTGGACACCCGTCGGCGAAAAGACAGTTTGTGACGCATTGTCACTCACAGCTCCCTGCAGCAGTCCACGGATTTCAGAGAGTTTGGACTCCGTGTAATCATATTCCTGGGTATCATAATCTCCCGGAATCCACCAGGCAGTATGGTCGCCGGTCATGGCAAACCGGGAATGCTCTTCCTTTATCACAAAATAAACCAGATTCTTCTGTTGCGGAAACTCATAACGGAATCCCACGCCGTCATCATATACCCGAAAACGGATATTCATAAAACGAGTGGTAGACGGTTGTTCAAGTTCTACCAGCAATTCGTTGTAGTGGTTGCGGATATCTTTTGTCTCCCCCCACACCGGTTGCCAGGTTTCATCGAAAGTGGAAGTAGAAGTCCTTACTACTTTGAAACCATCCATCAGGCTGGTAGCTCCTTTCAGTTCCAATCCCAACGTACTGGGATTGATGACAGGAGCCCCTTTATAATCCACCTGATAGGCTGGTCTCCCGTCTTTTGTCAGTTCAAAATCCAGCTTCACCATGCCCGAAGGGGATGAAATGCCTTCAGCATTCCCCGCCAGGGCAGAAAAAAACAAAGCCGCGCTAAGTACAAATTTCTTCATAATAATGATATGTTTTTTGTGTTAATAGATAAACTCAATGATATGTTCCTTTCCATCATCCGGCAACCTCAGCAGGCAGGTCCCCTGCTTCTTGTCGGGACACCAGGCAGTTATCGTAAACTCTGTCTCCCGATTTTCTTCCAGCTTTCCGACATTCGTTTTCTTGATTTTCTGACCGTCCAGCAAAGCTGTTTTCGGCATCTGTTCCGTATAGATGCAGAACATCAGGTTTCGTTGGCCGGGTAAGCTATATTTCTCACCAGTCCGTGTACCTACTTTCAGCGTATAGCCTTTGTCGGTAGTCTGGCAAGTAATAGGAGTGCGCATGAACTCTCCACGCAAATATCCTAAATCAGTTCCTGCATCTTCATAAAGCGAGAAGGTAGTTTCACTGCCCGCTGCAGCAGGAAATATCTCAAACGTAACCGGATAGACCGGTTTCTCATCCGTATAGTTCATGACCGGCATTTGAGGCATGATACTTCCCTGCTTTACAAACATAGGAATAGTATTGAGGGGAGCATCCACCGTCATCCATTGCTCACCGCTATATGCTGTGTGTTTGTTGTTGTAGTCAATCCAAGTTCCTTCAGGAAGATACACATTCTTGTTTCGCGCTCCTTTCTTTACCACCGGAGCAACCAGCAGTTCGCTGCCAAACATGAACTGGGCATCCGTTGAGAACGTTTCCATATCTGCCGGATATTCCAGAAACATCGGTCGCATGAGAGGCAACCCCGTTTCGTGTGCTTCGCGGGCATACGTATAGATATAAGGCAAAAGACGATACTTCAATTCGATGGCTGCCTTGGCATTCTTCTCGGCCTCTTCGCCGAACAGCCACGGCTCCACAGCCACGTTGCCCTCATGATGAATGCGGCTCAGGGGATTGAAAGCGCCCATCTGTATCCACCGCGTATAAAGTTCAGCCATCGCAGGATAATTCTCTATATCTCCGCAATAACCGGTAATGTCACAAGTAGTAAAAGGAATAATTCCCAAACCGGCAGACAACAGTACCGGAATCTGATTGGCCATCTGTCCCCAGCCCTGCGTCACGTCATCACCGTTTCCACAGTCACCGGTCCAGCCGAAAGTATAGCGTTGCAAGCCCGCAAAAGCGGCACGTGTCATCTGAAATACGCGACGGTTAGGATTCCGTTTTTCAAACTGCTCCTTCACCACCTTATCCCACGTAAGACCATAAACATTGTGAATCTCATCATGCATGCCCAAATGGTGTTTCATCACCAGGCGTTCCGTCTGCTCCTCATTGCTCCAGGCAGGTTCACCCATATCAGTCCAGAAACCGGCAATGCCATCATCAATGGGCTTCTGCTGATAAGCTCCCCACCAGTCTGCCACAGCAGGAAGGGTGAAGTCCACTACTCCACAATTACCACCCCAGGGCCAGGGCATGTCATAACTCCTGCCGTTGGTGGAGTCCTTTACCAGATACCCTAACCTATCGGCTTCCTCCCATTGCCGCTTATTGGCTTGTGAAATGACCGGATCTTGCGAAACCACCACCTTGAAGCCCATATCCTTGAGGTCTGCAAGCATCTTTTTCGGATTCTCGTAGTTCCCTTTCCGCCACTCAAAATCCTGCAAATACTGTGTCCAGCCTATGTCCTGGTAAATAACATCACAAGGAATTCCGCGCTTACGATAGCCTTCAGCTATTTCATAAGACAATTTCTCGCTCGTCAGCAGTCCCCGGCATTGTGCAAAGCCCAATGCCCATTTAGGAGGCATTATGGGTTTTCCCGTTAGGTCGACATATTGTTTCATGATTTCCTTATAATCCTTCCCGAAGATGAAATAATAAATCATCTCTCCCCCAGGAGCCTCGAAACTGTAGTAATCGCGGCTTTCCGTACCAAACTTAAATTCGGTTTTATACGTATTGTCCAGGAAAATACCATAACGATAACTGCTCATAAAGAACGGAATACTCTTGTAGAGCGGGTCCTCAACGGCACTATAACAAGGCTTGTCACTGTTCCACATCTTGTAGGCTTCGCCGCGACGGTCCAGCTTGCCGGTCTTTTCTCCCAAGCCGAAGAAGTGTTCGTCACGACGGAGGGTCTTGTATTCCAATTTGCGCTGCCCGTTACTGATATGCCCCTTATCGGCATAATCACTGAACAGCAGTTTCTGATACTTGTCGAATATCTGTAAGTTAAACGGAGACTTGTTTACCCGGATACGGAGTTTAGGGGTAAAAATCTCGTAGCAGGCATTCTGTTCGTCCACATGGACGGTACCGACATCCTCCAGGTCCTCATTGACGACGGCAAAGGAAGGATTATTCCGCTGGAAACTACCGTCGGGAGAAAACCATATACGTACCGTAGACTGGCTACACAGACGTAATTGTATGGCAGAACTGTCATTTAAATAGAAGGTCACACTCCGGTCGTCACTGGTATAGGAAGTGCAGTCTCCGGTGCGGTTCTGTGCATTCGCATATACTGAAAATGCACAGACGGCAAAAAATAAAAATATATATTTCTTCATTACTATAATCTGTTTGTTCCTTTATTGGATACTCTTATTCCATCACAAGCATGCTCCAGTACTTCAGCAAGGGCAAGGTAAAGGTAACCGTGCCGTCCTTCTGTTCGAATGACAGTTCCTGCGAAGCACCGGCATGGAAATCGGGCGATGCAACCCATATCTTGTTCACTTTACCGGAAACATTCATCTTCAACGGCACGTCGGACACCAGACGCGGTTCGGGCATTGTTCCGTTCAAATCCCTCCAGCTTAAGTTATCCGCATTGAGGAAGTTGAGCAGATGAATGACTTGCCTGCCATTTACATTCTTGGCATATACAGTGATGGCAGACTTCTGCGGCGGCCATGCATTCAGAGAAAGATTCCGCGCAGCATCCGTACAGTTCAGAGAAACGGAAATCTCCGCCTCCGTATCTTTATCACGAAGCAGGTTCTGATAAGCCGTCATAAAGTCATAATAACGAATCATGGCTGTTTTCAGTACATCGTTCATCTGCAAAGCCGTGCTTGGAAAGTACTCGCGGCATAGCATGTGGTCACCCAATTCCAAATGAGAGCCTCCCAAAGCAAATATCACAGCATCCGTCAGCAGCACACCCGGTGTATTGAACTCACCGGTACTGCTACCTGCCTTGTCATAGTTCATATATGCGGCAAACACCGTTTTCAAGGCATGGTTGCCATACTGGTCGTTCGCTTTGATAATGGTGTGCAGATCCTTGAAGCCTGCCTCATCGCCCCATACTTCATTATAAAGGAAATCCACTTTACCCGTACCAGCTATCTGGGAAGCTCCATAGCTGGAGACGGCATTCATCACCAAACGCTTGTCCGGATGCTTCTGTTTCATGGCTTCGATGAACGAGGCATATCCCTTAGGCAGATTTACCTTATTGCCATCATAGTCATAGCGGTCACCCCGGTTTCCCAGTTGGTCTATCTGATAACCGTCAAAGTCCAGATTGGCATAAACATCATCGTTTCTCTGGGCAATATATGCCTGCCATTCCGTATTGGCGGGATTGAGCAGGAAGATATTACTTTTCCAACTGGAGGGCAAGTCATGCGAATCCTTATCCATGCGTCCCGTGTTCTTGAATATGTACCATTCTTCCTTTACCCCGTCGGAAACGGCATCGTCCAAAGCTCCGAAACATAGATTGTAGAACATGGACTTCATGCCCAGGCTGTGTTGTGTAGAGATATACTTCTTCACTACCTCGGTATAGACCTCCCGGTTGGCAATGTCCTTATAGACCTCGTCCAGATGCTCACGCGTACCGCCCAACGGCCAATGATGCTTGTTGTGCCAATCCTGAAACTGTACCCCGTTAATGTGGCAACGGTTCAGGAAAGCCATCTCCTTCTCTATCACTCCATCCATCTTTTTCGAAGCATCAAAAGTGGCAACGAAACCATAACGTGGAAAACGTGTCCAGTCACTGGATACATCTACGGCAATAGTACCAAGAATAACCTCTGTTCCATTCTCTTTTGTACGGTATACATCCACCAGATAACCGGTATAATCGGTTGCCGGAGCAGTCCAAGTCCAAGTAGTACCGACAGCAGCCTGCTCCGATACAACCTTGTCCATTGTCCGGTAGCGGATTTTAGCTCCGGCAGGAAGGGCGTCAGCTGTAAAAGAAACACTCTCGCCCGGCCGGTAACATGCCTTGTCGGTAGTGAGGTTGACCGTCAAGTCCGAGGTGACTGGGGTTACTTCCGTAACCCCTCCACTCTCTCCGCCTCCACCGGTACCGCTACCGGTATCATCACTCTCCTTGCTGCATGCAACCAGCAGCAAGGCTACCATTGTTGTATAAACTATCTTCTTCATCTATTGTAGATACCTATTGTTTCACGATTGAAATTGTCTCTTCCAGCTGATTCAAAGTAATCAGATAGGAACCTGCTGTCGTAATCTTCCACTTCTGGTCGATGCCGCCTACCATCACGTCCAGATATTGCGCTTTGAACGCTTCGTCTGATTTATCAAGGAAAAGCATCGGTTCTGTTTCTCCTGCAGGCTGTTTGTCTGCTACAGCCGGCATGAACCAGGCTCCATTCCAATCTTCCTGCTTATCACAAGTAAATTTCAACTCACCGGCATTCAGCGTACCTTTCCAAGTAAACACATACGGATTATCCGTTGTCTGCATCGGCGTAGCATCACCAATCGTCCAACCGGCCGGAGTAGCATCACCTACCATATAAATCATCTCATACGGAGTAAATTCGCTCATCATCATGCGTTCCTTACCACTACGGATATCCATGCAAATCTTGTAGGCCTTGCCGCATTCCCCGTCTTTCAGCACCCATTTATTGTCCGGGTCGAACCCTTTCACAAACACCACTTCTGTATCGGTATAAGCAGCATCGGCATTCTTGGCCTTATACATGTTCTCCCAACTTCCATCGGAGGTTCCGAACTTGAATTCCCCTCCTTTGCCCACTTCAAAGAACTTGCCGAAGCGGAACAAGTATGGGTCGAGCACATCTTGTTTCATCTTCACGAATCCCCAATCCGTAGCGTTACCCACAAAATAAAGCTGGTCGTAGGCAGGTGCCAACGTCTCTGTCTGGGTCAATGTAAGAACACCGGTAAACAGATTGGCCTCGACGATGTAATTATGGTCTTCTTCGACAACAAAAGGTTCATCCGGCTGGTCATCACTGCTACGAAGAACCAGCAATCCATCTGTTCCTTTGTTGTAAGAGGGCAGGAATGAGCCTAAGGTCGTGATGAACTTAAATTCACCGGCCACAAGCCGGCCCGTCCATGTAAAGATACCATTGTCCTTGCGGGTCATCTCTGTCGCATCATCGGCACTCCAGCCGCCCGGAGTGGCACTACCTATCAGATAAAGGGTGGATGTGAGCGGTTTATAGGCTGTAACACTGAAAGCAGTGGTAGACACCTGTTTTTCGTCCCGTTCCGTTACAGTAGCTGTCAAGCGCGCTTCCAACGAAATGTTCTCCCCGGCAGTTGCCCCAAAATGGTTGCGCAGGATGTCATTCAATTCCTCCACGCTCTTTTTCCATGAGTATTCTTGTACGGCATTCTCCACAGCTACATAAGAATCTGCAAAATCACTGCCGGTCTTGGCCAATTCCAGCGTATAAGAAATTTTATTACCCGTCCCATAATTGGTTCCCGTAGTCCAGGAAAGCTCCAGGGCATCATCGGCATGTGCCTGCTCATTCAAAACAACTTCCGTCTTGCTGGCCGTCAGTACAAGTTCATTCTGTCCTTTATCCAATTCCATGTAATCATCATCTACACAAGCAGATAAGGCTGCACAGCCCAGTAAGGCAAATACAAGGTGTGAAATATATTTCTTCATATTCTTCTGATTAAATTAATTAATAACCCGGGTTCTGCACCATTAAGGTATTAGCATCCATCTCCGTCTGCGGAATAGGGAACAGCAAGCGGTTCTTGTTCACGTTGCTCTTTCCAATGGAATGCAGGAATTTAATGGCATACTCTCCATTGTTGACACGAATCATGTCGAACCAGCGATGCCCTTCGAAAGCTAGTTCCATGCGGCGCTCATGGATAATCTTTTCACGCATGGTTTCCTGTGACAAGCCCGAAACCTCCGGCAGTCCGGCACGCTTACGTACAATATTCAAAGGCACGGCAGCCTGGTCAGGGCGTCCCATTTCATTCAAAGCTTCGGCCTTCTTCAGCAGGACGTCCGCATAACGATAAATCACGAAGTTGGCAGGATTGGTATTGTATTCCGGAGAAACCGTTTTCGACACCAGAAACTTGCGTACATTGTATCCCGTATTGGAATAAGAGCTTTTGTAAGCCTTACCGTCAAAATCCGGACATCCGGCATAAAGCACGGTCAAATCCTTACGTTTGTCACCGCTCTCATATTGACCCACAAATTCTTCTGTAGGCTGGTTCCAGCCATAACTGCCGGCAACAAAGTCCGAATTACGGGGACCCATGAAAGTAGAAAGCCAGGAAGACTGCGGATTGTTTCCCCAAAAATCATATTCCGTATTGCCCGAATACTGGACCTCGAACAAAGATTCCGGCCCGTTATTGACCAATGCATCGAAATTGTCCTCATACTTGCAGGAAGAAAGGTCATACCCCAAATTTGTTATCTCATCACACAAATCAGACACCTCCTGATAATATTCCGTATGATTAGGAGCCAGCGTCAGATAAATATCTGCCAACATGGCCAAAGCTGCATCTTTGCAGGCACGTCCCACGTTCTCGTCGTCGTAAGAAGACTTGGCAGGAAGCAGGTCAACCGCATTCTTACAATCGGAAATTATCTGGGCATAAGTCTCTTCGACTGTAGCGCGTGCAATGTCTGTCGGTTCTCCCGGATTATAAGGAGCCAAACGCAGTGGAACACCACCGTACAGACGTACCAATACATAGTAATAATGTGCACGGAGAAAATAAGCCTCTCCCAGACAGCGGTTCTTGATTTTCTCTGACACGGCTTCAGCCTCCAGAAGACTATTCAACACAATGTTGCATTGTCCTATCCCCACCCAGGGAGAACGCCACATGTACAATGCCATGCCATTGTCGCTCTGCGTTATGAAGTTAGAAGCTTGTATCGTTTCAAGGCCGTCGGTACCGCCACCGGCACCCACCAGACTGTTACCCGCCACAATATCCAGTGTCCAGATACGCTGGTTGTACATATTGGAAGACTGAAGGGTGCGATAGCAGGCATTGGTCAGAGCAATGGCCACATCATCGGTCACCGTCGTTTCCGGGTCAACCGTATTTTTAGGAGACTTGTCCAGAAAGTCGCTGCAGGAAGCCAGCAGCAATACTGCCAGCATATATAGTAAATTTGTTATCTTTTTCATATCCGAGTCAATCATTAAAAGTTAAAGTTTAATCCTAAGCTGAACGTACGGGAAATGGGGTAACGGTTCTGGTCTATTCCGTTAATACCCACTTCGGGGTCGAAACCGGAATATCCGGTGATGGTAGCCACATTCTCACAAGATAGGGAAAGGCGTGCATTCTCAATCTGGGCTTTCTGTAACCACTGCTTTGGGAAAGTGTATGAGAGTGTGATATTCTTCAAACGCAGATAAGAACCATTCTCCACAAAGCGGTCTGACACGCGTGTATTCTGATTGGGGTCGCCGAACACGGCACGCGGCATCGAATTGCTGGTCCCCTCTCCTTGCCAACGCTTCAGTACGTCGGTAGTCTGGTTATAGGCAGCTGCCATACCGGTATTGTCGATATTGTTGGCATTGTATATCTTATTTCCGGCTATACCTTGTAAGAAAACAGAAAGTTCGAAACCCTTATAGGAAAGGCTATTGTTCATAGAGAACAGCCAACTTGGGTTCGGGTTACCGATGACGGTACGGTCACTATCATTGATGACACCATCGTTGTTCAAATCCCTGAAACGGATATCACCCGGCTCAGCTCCCGGCTGCACGGCATGTGTATTCACTTCAGACTGGTTCTGGAAGATTCCGTCCGTAACATAGCCGTAGAAGACATTAATGGGATAGTCCTTTGCCAGCATCGTTACATAGGAGTTATTGATTTGGTTAATGTAATAAGGAACGTCGCTGTTCAAATCCTTAATTTTATTCTTGTTGTAAGTGGCGGTCAGGTTCGTTTCCCATCCCAGTTCACCGGTAAGATTGATGGTATGCAGACTCATTTCAATACCTTGATTACGTACTTTTCCGGCATTGGTATACGTGGTTGTAGTATCTTCAAATCCCGATGTGATGGGGATAGACGCCTTTACCAGCATGTCTCTCGTCTCCTTCAGATAAGCATCGAACGAGAACATAACGCGTGAATTGAACAGTGAGGCATCAAAACCGATGTTGGTTTGTGCCACCTCTTCCCAATGGATATACGGGTTGGCGAGAGTAGAAGAAACCAGCGCTGTCTGATTGCCGCTCGAAATGCCGAAAGGATATACACTGGTATTGTAGGATGCCAGATAGCTGTAGTTTCCAACACTTGCCTGGCTACCGGTCACACCGTATCCCGCACGCACTTTCAAGTCATTGATATAGTCGTTTTTTGGAAACCACTTTTCCTGAGAGGCACGCCATGCCACAGATACGGAAGGGAAAGTACCCCAGCGATGTTTCTTACCGAAACGGCTGGAACCGTCACGACGAATGGTTGCAGTCAGCAAATAGCGGTCTTCGTAAGAGTAGTTGACACGTGCCATGTAAGAGAGCAATGCCCACTCTGTCTCGTTTCCACCGATGGCATACATTTCCTCGCCATTATCCATTTCGTGCACATTGTCGAACATAAACACATTCTTCTGCGCATTCAGGTAGTCGTTGGTGTTCCATTGGGCAGACATACCGGCCATCAATCCCACACGATGTTTTTCTGCAAAAGTATGGTCGAATAGGAAATAGTTGTCCCACAAATAAGTGAACGACTTGTTATCGCTCTTATAACGTGAAGTCTCCTCTGTGGGAGTGGGTTTCCAGTTATACTTGGGGGTAAAGTTGTCTATGAACCAGAATTTGGCATCGTAGCCGAAAGTACTTTTAAACTTAAGCCATTTGGTAAAAGTAAGTTCTGCCGTCAAGTTGGCCAGGAAGTTATATCCATCAGTCTGACTCTTGTTCAGTTCCGTCGGTCCAATGGGGTTGCGCGTGCTGCCATACCATTCCGAGTTACCATCAGGACCACTCCAACTGCCATCTTCATTCTTCACCGGATAAATGGGGAGCGCTTTCAGCGCATCACCTATATTATAGCTGCCCGACTTCTTCGTATCGGCACTGAACGTAATGTTATTGGAGAACTTCAACCATTTCAAGACTTGCGCATCACTGTTGGACTGGAATGTGAAGCGACGGTAATTCACACTCTTCACGATACCGGACTGATCCAGAAAACCACCGGACACATAATAATGGGATTTCTCGTTACCGCCGGAATAACTTACCGTATAGTTCTGCATCACACCCGTACGGAGCAATTCATCCATCCAGTCGGTACCTGCACCCAATTCAGAAGGATTGGCCCATTCCGGATTAGGATTGCGTCCACTGTTCACCATCATGTCATTACTCAACTCGGCATACTGCGCCGCGTTCAATAAAGAAGGTACGTTCGTAGCATTCTGGAAAGAGTAATTGGCAGATACAGCAAGTTTTCCTTTTCCTTCCGTACCGCGTTTGGTGGTAATCATCACAACTCCATTAGCTCCCCGGGAACCGTAGATGGCTGTGGCCGAAGCATCCTTCAATACATCCAAACGTTCCACATCGGCCATATTTAAGGAAGACAAGCCCAAGTCGGTAGGCACTCCGTCAATCACGACCAGCGGGTCGCAGTTGTTGATAGAACCCAAACCACGAATCTTGATGGATACATTGTCTCCCGGTTTACCGGCATCTACAATCTGCACACCTGAGATTTTTCCCTGGATGGCTTGTCCCAAATTGGATACGGGGGAATCCTTGATATCCTTGTTACCGATGGAGGACACTGCTCCTGTAAGGTCGCTTTTCTTCATGGTGCCATACCCTATCACCACCACTTCATCCAGCATTTCGGCATCTTCAGACAAAACTACCTGAAGCTGTTTCTGTCCCTTCACCTGCACCTCTTGAGTCTTATAGCCTACAAATGAAACGACAAGAGTACCGTTCGAAGACATGTTCAAAGAGAAATCACCGTCAATACCGGTTATTGTCCCATTTGTGGTTCCTTTTTCCATTACACTGGCGCCAATAACCGTTTCACCGGTCTGGTCTTTCACTACACCTTGTACTGTAATTTGCTGTGCGAACATGCACATCGGAAGTAACATTCCTATCAGACAAACCATCATCCGTAGCCTGCTGATTGGCATTTTGTACTTTTGCATAATATAAGAATTTAAAGTTAATAATAAAAACATAAATCACATGTGTCACTCTTTCCGAAAAGGAACAATGCAAATGTATCAGATAAGAGAAGCCAATAGTGGAGGAAAGAGTAAAAAAGTAGTGGTTTACATCATTCAAAAAGGCTTAAACCACTATATACCAATAATATATAAAATTATTACCCAACTAAAAAAGTAGTGAAAATATAAGGGTAAAAGAGACACTTCCAAGCTTCAAAACCCCTATTCTCAGTTCTTCGACTTGCCAATTGTCATCACTTCCTGTTCCAACAAGTCGCGGTCACCGGCAGCCTTGTTGCGAACCTTCGTACGATAGTTATAAATGGTGGTAACAGAATACCGAAGGAACTGGGCTATCTTCACGCTGTCAGTAATGCCCAAACGTATCAATGCAAAGATGCGCAACTCTGTATTCATCCGTTCGCCGGCTTTCAAGGATATTTGCTCATCATCGGCAAGCAGGGCATTGAAGTCTTCTACAAAAGTAGGAAACAGCTGCAGGAAGGTATTATCAAAGTTGGTATAGAATTCCTTTAATTCCCCCTCTATGAATTTAGAAGACTTGATGTTCTTGTAGAGTTCCTCCACATTTCCGGTAGCGGCAATCTTTCCCAGCGACCGGCGGTAATTGTCCATCTTTTCCAAATAGACCGAGCACTGGTCCATATAACGGCCGATATACTCCTCCTTCAGATAGGAGTTTTCGGCAATGCTGTGGTTGGCCTCCTTGAGTTGTGCATTGGAAAGGTGAAGCTCATCATTCAGCTCCTTCAACCGTTTGTTGGCGTCAATCACTTCCCTGCGGGCGGCAGCCACTTTCTTCATCTGCTTGTATACATAAAATATGGCAAGTAACAGAAAAAGTGAAAGCAGGCTGATAGATACCAGTGCCCATTTCATCTGCTCCTGCTGCTTCTCCGTCTTTTGCTGGTAAGCATCATTAATGATGGGAAAGATTTTCAGAATCTCCAGCTTGCGCAACCGGGCATTGCAGGCGGCTGCATCTTCCATACATATCTTTACATAAGAATAGGCACGCTCGATGTCTCCTTCCTGGTAAAGCAGTACGGCGAGCTTGCGTAAAGAGATATATTCACGGACAGCGGTTTTCATATCCGCCATAGCAGATACAATCAGGTATTCCTTTTCCTTCTCTTTGTCCCCTTTCAGCCGGTAAGACTCTGATAAAGTATAGGCACAAATCGCAACGTCGTGTTCATAGTCCTTCTGCAGCGCCAGATAATCCGTCAGCAAACGGATGGCCTTGTCATATTCATTGCGTACATTATACTGGTCGGACTGAATCAAGGTATGTATCAGAAGATTATCTTTATTGACCAACAGCAACGAATCACGATATTTGTCCGTAAGCTCCGTATAAAGCTTCTTTTCATATGCCGTCACGGCATAATCGGCCATAAGGCCATAGACCGTACGGTAGATATGGTAATAATATGGATGGATATCCACCGGTAACCGGTCTATATGGATATTCCGCATCAAATCCATAACTTCCTTATACATACCGGTCATTCCCAAAACATCTGCTTTATTCATGCGGGCATTGTCTATGTATTCCCGGTTTCCAAGACGTATGGCTATCTGTTCCCTTTCCTCGGCCATGTGCAATGCAGAATCCGTATTGAACGAACGGTACTCATCCAGCAATGTGCCAAGAATGGCAAAACGTTCTTCATCCGGTATCTGCCGATGCAACTGTCTTTTCAATTCCACCAGTTTCAGCTCCTTCTGCTCCATATATATGGGACGCTCCTTTATCGCCTGGTCCAGTTTCAGCAGCAAAGAATCCGCCCGGCTGCTGTCTGCAGCATGAAGGCGGCACATACAGATGGTACAAAGACACAAGAATATGATTATATTTTTCATCCGGCTTTCCGATCAGTTAAAGGCAATACTTTTTGAGAATCCTCATGCAAAAGTAATTAAAATACCATAAAAACCTATTCTACTATCATTAAAAGCTCGAAAGCAGAGTGATAAAAAGGCATACTGCAAGCAAAAGAATCAAAATATTGAATTACCTTTACGGAAAATCCAAAGAAAGACCATATCATAAATATCATCCGAGCATCATGGATATACACACATTTATTGCCAATTATCAGGAAGCTTTCGGTCAACACGCCGAACTCCCCATCGCCTTTTGGTATTCAGACCGAATGGAGGCATCTACAGAGAAAGTAACCGGTTGTCTCTTCAAATGCATGAAACAAGTCAGAGACGGCAAAACCGTCAGTCTCAGCAACGAAACAATCACCTGCGGAGGAGGCAAGTTCTATACCGGATTTACAGAAATGCCCGAGCGCGTCCCGGGTTTTGTCTCCTTGAAAGAGAAATACAAGAAGACTCCCGAAATGGTGGTAGATTTTGTCAATGAGCTACAGATTTCCAGAACTGACAAAACCTATCTGCATTTTGCCCGCATAGACAAGATACCTTCCTTTGATGAAGTGGAAGGACTGCTGTTCCTGCCAACTCCCGACATTCTATCCGGACTGGCGACATGGACCTTCTTCGACAACAATGCATCGGATGCCGTGGCAGCCCCATTCGGCTCCGGCTGTTGCTCCGTCATTACCCAAACCATCATTGAAAACCGGAAACAAGGGAAACGTACTTTCCTGGGATTCTTCGACCCCTCCGTCCGCCCATACTTCGAAGCGGACTTATTGAGCTTCACTATCCCCATGTCCCGGTTCAAGGAGATGTATCACACCATGCGCGAAAGCTGTCTGTTCGATACACATGCCTGGGGAAAAATCAAGGAAAGGATACAGCTGTCCCAATCAGGAGACGTACATATCCTCCCCTCTCCCATTTCCTTCCCCATCCTTCCGGACATTTATCTGCAGGAAATCAGAATAGAAGATGCCGCAGCCATCTACCATGCCATCGACACACACCGGGACTACTTAAGAACATGGCTGCCATTTGTGGATAATATGCGCACAACAGCTGATGAAGAAGCTTTTTTACGTCAAGTACTATCTGCTCCTGCCGAACGAAATGAACCTATATTCGGCATTTGGAACCAGCAGCATGAAATCTGCGGACTGATAGGTTTCCATTTCTCCGATTTCGACAACCACCGTACAGAACTCGGCTATTGGCTACTGCCGGAATACCAGCACCGGGGCATCATTACTGAAAGTGTCCGCAAGCTGTGTCTGTGGGCCGTACAAGAAAAAGAGATAAAGCGGATACAAATTCGCTGTGCCGTGGGCAATGCAGCCAGTAACGCGGTACCGGTTCGCCTCGGTTTCATCCATGAGGGAACAGAACGTTGCGGAGAACTGCTGGCTTCTGGAGAATATACAGATATACATATATACAGCATCTTGAAAGAAGAAGTGCTGGCCAACCTCAAACGATAAAATATCAAATTATATATCAACTATTGAAATTATACATGGAACAACAACCTCATCTCAATGACCACAACAAGCAGGAGTACCCTCCTATGCATACAACGGAGCACATCATCAACCAAACCATGATAAGGTTATTCGGTTGCGGCCGCTCCATATCAGCACACATAGAACGGAAGAAAAGCAAGCTGGACTACCGTCTTGCCGCCTGCCCCACGGAAGAAGAAATAAAGAAGCTGGAAGAGGTCGTAAACGAGGTAATCGCCCGACAGCTGCCCGTCACAACAGAATTCATTACGCAAGAGGAAGCGCAAGGACGTTTCGACTTGGAACGCCTGCCCGATGGTGCTTCGGAAACGGTACGTGTCGTGAAAGTAGGCGATTACGACGAATGCCTCTGCATCGGAGTACATGTGGAGAATACATCAGAAATCGGAACCTTCAAAATCATCAGCCACGATTGGAACGAAGAAGCCAAGCGTTGGAGAATGCGTTTTAAATTAGTCTGAAAATCTATCAATTTTAAATAAATAAGATAGCAAAATGGCATTAAACAAGCAAATAAGTCAGATTTTTAATGACAAATAGTCAATAGAGTCAACAAAAACCGGTTGGCATAAGGTTTGCAATATAGTTAGCGAACGACGGTTCAAGAAACGGACGGTGAAAAGCCCAAAAGGCAGACACCCGAAGACAAAAAACCGGAGTTCAAAACTAAATAGCATGTTTAACTTAAACAATAGGAGACTATAACTATGATGCCTGTAAGAAGAAACCAAAATTGGTTACCGAGTATTTTTAATGATTTCTTTGACAATGATTGGATGGTAAAAGCAAATGCCACCGCCCCTGCCATCAATGTATTCGAAACAGCAAAAGAGTACAAAGTTGAATTGGCTGCTCCCGGTATGACAAAAGAAGACTTCAACGTTCACATCGACGAAGAAAACAACCTGGTCATCAGCATGGAAAAGAAAACAGAAAGCAAGGAAGAGAACAACAAGGACGAAAAGAAGGAAGGCCGCTACTTGCGCCGCGAATTCTCATACACCAAGTTCCAGCAAACCATGATTCTTCCGGACGATGTCGATAAGGAAAAGATTGGTGCCCATGTAGAAAACGGCGTGTTGAACATTACATTGCCTAAATTTACGGAAGCAGAAAAAGAAAAGGCCAAGAAATTCATTGACGTAAAATAACGCCCGGTCATTAAAGAAAATCTCCCGCTGCACAAGATAATGCAACGGGAGATTTTTTATATCCATATCTATAGGAATTATTTCTTTTTCCCTTTCAGGAAACGGTCTGTCAGCCACTTGCGCACCGGTTCGTCGTATAGTTTCAAACAAGCATAAGCAAGGACAACGGCTCCCACGAAAGTAAGTATCATATAAGGGATACCTTCCACCATTGTAGCGTTATTGTTGCATACCCAAGCCGTATAAGTATATACCAATGGATAATGGGTAATATAAATCGGATAGGAAATGTCTCCCAGGAACTTGCATACGGCAGTAGAGCGCTTACCGGTCACCTTGCCGCCCGCTCCCATTGAAACAATGACCGGGAAGACGCAGATAATGCAGAAAGCCTCGTAAAGCCCGTTCATCCAGTAGCCGTCCTCACCTCCGATACGGGGAATGGAAAGAACCACCACAATCAGCAGGCTGCACCACCAGAAAGCACGCTTTTCAAGCCGTATCAGCCAGCCGAGGCGTGACAGAAGTAATCCGCCGAAAAACGGATACATCAGCCGGACCATACCCACATACTGCTGTTCCCAGTTCAAGGCCCAACCACCCACAATATCGCCGGCAGGAGCAGTCAGACAACGGTATACCGTAAAACACCCTGCCACAAATACCAGCACCGACAGGGCCACCTTATTGAACTTGCGTACAAACAACGCATACAGAATATTACCGATATATTCATAATAGAGCGACCACGCCGGGCCATTCAACGGATGCATTTCCGTCCAGCCACGAATGTCAAACTTCAGCGGAAGGGGAAGCAAAGTACAGCCCAGTAACATTACCAGCAGCATGGTTCCAACGGACGTATTCTCGATAGGTGGAAAACAAGGCGACTCCTGAAAATAGAAAAAGGCAGCGCCCACAATGCTTCCCATAATCACCATAGGATGCAGGCGAATGATACGGCGTTTGAAGAAAGTGCCCACGGTCATCCGGTTCCAACGGTCATCATAAGCATAACCGATAACAAAACCGGAAAGCATGAAAAAGAAATCCACTGCCAGATAGCCATGATTGATAATTTGAGTAAGATGACTGCCGCCTGCATGTGCTTCAAAAAGATGGAAGATAATAACCATGACAGCCGCCACGCCACGAAGTCCGTCAAGAATCTCATAATGCGGTTTCGAGGCAAGATAAGTAGTCTGTGTATTCATTTTGGTATAAGATATTTATTTATTCGCGTGCAAAGATAAGAGTTTTCTCCAATAATGAAACTGATAAATATCATATAAACTCTATCAATTAATTGACAAGTATAACAGTTGTCTTTATCATTAGATACATATCACTACTTGTACTCTTTTTCCGCACAAAAAACAGCTTTTATTATCCATAATAAAAGGGCTACACCTTTTCCTCCTCATGGCGTAGCCTTAAACACAAAAGGGTGTAGCTATCCAAGGCAAATGGTGTAGCCCTTTTTCAAGAAAAAGAGCCAAATGGGATGCTAATATGGAAAAATCAGTTAACTGCTTTTCTTATAACTTTTTACCGCCCACAGATTGAAGACCAATGCAAAGACCAACAAGGCTCCCAACTGCGGCAGCAGTTCGGCAAATCCGCCGCCACGGAGATAGATGGTACGCATTACCTCTACAAAATAGCGCAGCGGATTGATACGCGTAATCCATTGCGCCCACTCAGGCATACTGTGGATAGGGGTGAAAAGACCACTCATCAGAATAAGGATAAGCATGAAGAACCACATGACAAACATGGCCTGCTGCAACGTGGTCGAATGATTGGATATGACCAGCCCGAACCCCGACACCACCGGTAGAAAAAACAGCGCCATGCCGTAGATAGTGAGGAAATGTCCCGCCGGCAGAATGCCGTAAAGTACCCATGCCAGAACGAAACAGATGGTCAGCACCACAAAACCTATCAGCCAGTAAGGTATCAGCTTGGCGGCAATGAAAGTGAACTTGCCGACGGGGGTGACATTTATCTGCTCGATGGTGCCCGCCTCCTTCTCGCCCACCACATTGAGGGCAGGGAGAAAACCGCAAATCAGCGTCAGCAGCATCACCATGAGGGCAGGAATCATGAAAAGCTTGTAGTTCAGCGTGGGGTTGTAAAGGTTCTGCGTAGTGATGTCCACCCGGGAAAGCGGCTTCCCGGCAAGCCCTTGCGAAGACGACTCCGAACCCAGTTCACGGGTATAGTCACTGATGATGGAAGACAAGTAGGATCCTCCCAGACTGCCCTTCGTGCCGTTCACGGCATTGGCCGCCACCAGCAGGCGGGGCGCCTCTCCCTTCACCCAATCCTTTTCGAAATCACGGGGAATCTCCAGCACGACATCTGCCGAACCTGCTTCAATGGCCAGCAAAGCCTCATCATATGTATCGGGAAGCGCTGTCAGGCGGAAATAAGTGGATGCACCGATTTTATCTACCAGACGGCGAGACAAGACGCTGTGGTCATTGTCCACTATATTCAGATTGATGTTCTTTATCTCCAGATTGGCGGCCCAGGGCATCAGTATCATAATCATGCACGGGAAAATGAAAATCAGCTTGGGCAGGAAGGAGTTGCGGAACAACTGCTTGAATTCCTTTTCAATGAGAAACTTTATCATAAGACGATATTTTAAAGATTTTAGACACAAGAACAAAAGAACAGATTTCCCGTATCCTTTTGTCCTTATGTTCTTCTGCCTGAATAATTAATACAAAATTCATATCCGCTCTTTACTCAAGCCGATGCTTGAATTTCTTGAAACTCACCGTTATCAGCAATACCGCCATCGTGGCAAGTATGCCGACCTCCATCAGCACAAGCGAAACATCCACTCCCTCAATCATCAGCTTACGCACCGCCTGGATATACCAGCGTGCAGGAAGCACAGCTGAAATGGCCTGCAAGATAACGGGCATACTCTCAATGGGGAATATCATGCCCGAAAGCAACATGGTGGGTATCATCAGCATCAGTCCGGACACCAGCATGGCGGCAACCTGCGTCCGGGTGACCGTGGAAATCAGCAGCCCCAGCGCCAGGGAGACAAAAATGAATAGCAGCGACACCACCACCAGCCAGAACAAGCTGCCCGCCACGGGAACATCGAGCACATAGACCGAAAGTAGAAGAATGGTGGTCAAGTTGACAAACGACAGCACAAAATAGGGCACCGCCTTTGCCAGAATGATGAAAAGCGGTTTGACGGGAGAAACCAGCAGGACCTCCATCGTCCCCGTCTCCTTCTCGCGCACAATGGAGATGGAGGTCATCATGGCGCAAATCAGCATCAGAATAAGCCCCATGACACCCGGCACGAAGTTGTAGGCACTCTTCATCTGCGGATTGTACAGCAGCTTGAGCTGGGGTACAATGGCAGCGGCATGCACTCCCGGCGGAAGCATCTCCTGCCCGGCAGAGGAAATGATGTTTGCGGCATAGCCTGCCTGCATAGTCGCCATATTGGGGTCTGTGGCGTCGGAGACAAGCTGCACGCGCGCCTCGCCGGTATAAAGCTTGTCCGAGAAACGCTCGCTGAAAACAAGCGCCATGTCAATCTCCCCTCTTCCGAAAGAGGCCTCCATATCGGCGGGAGAATGCAGGCGGCGGATGACGGTGAAGTATTCGCTTGCATCCATGCGGTCGATGATACGGCGGGTAACTACGTCATTCGACGGGTCGAGCACCGCCACACGCACGTTCTTCACCTCGGTGGTGATGGCAAAACCGAAAAGGATTATCTGCACGATGGGCATGCCCAGCAGAATCAGCATCGTGCGTCGGTCGCGGAAGATATGGAAGAACTCTTTTCGGATGAAAGATATGAATTGTTTCATTGTCTATATTTATATTTAGGCTCGGATAATGCGGATTTCACGGATTTTCAGTCGGCGGTTCGCACAGCTTGACGAGCCAGTTGTTGGAATACATCGTCCATCGTAGTGGCATTGAACTGCCGTTTCAGCTCCCCGGGAGTGTCGAGTGCACGGATGACGCCGTCTACCATGATGGAGATGCGGTCGCAATACTCCGCCTCGTCCATAAAGTGGGTGGTGACAAAGACGGTGATGCCCTCGTCGGCAGCCTGGTAAATCAGTTCCCAGAACTGGCGGCGCGTGGCGGGGTCTACCCCACCCGTAGGCTCATCCAGAAAGACAATCTTGGGACGGTGGAAGATGGAGACGGAGAAGGCCAGCTTCTGCTTCCAGCCCAGCGGAAGGCTTTTCACCAGTGTGTCACGTTCCTTTTCCAGCCCGAGGCGGAGGAGCAGTTCCTCCGTTTTGGGAGCAATCTCCGCTTCGGGGATACCGTAGATACCGGCAAAGAGGCGGATATTCTCCCACACCTTGAGGTCTTCGTAAAGGGAAAATTTCTGGCTCATGTAGCCGATGTTCTTCTTCACTTCTTCGGGTTGGGAAGCCACATCGAAACCTGCCACACATGCCTTGCCGCCGGTGGGGCGGCTAAGTCCCGTAAGCATGCGCATGGCGGTGGTCTTGCCTGCCCCGTTGGCTCCCAGGAAACCGAAAATCTCGCCCCGATGGACTTGGAAGGAGATGTGGTCTACAGCGGTGAAATTACCGAACCGCTTGGTCAACCCTTCCACTTCAATCACCTTGTTTTCGTGGTTTTCCACCCGTTCGTGCTGCAAGCCCGGAGGGCAGAGGATGCCCGCAAAGCGTGTCAGGATACGGTCGGGGGTATCGATGCCTTTTATCTCTCCTTCGTTGATGAAGGCGATGCGGTCGCATTGGCGCGCTTCGTCGATGATGGGGGTGGAAGCAATGATGGTGATACCCTGCTCCTTCAGTCGGCGAAGCATTCCCCAGAATTCCTTGCGGGACACGGGGTCGACGCCCGTAGTGGGTTCGTCCAGAAAGAGGACATCCGGTTTATGGATAAGGGCACAGCTAAGGGCGAGTTTCTGCTTCATGCCGCCGGACAACGCTCCGGCGCGGCGCTTGCGGAAAGGTTCTATCTGCCGGTAAATGTCGCGCACCAAATCATAATTCTCCTCGATGGTGGTGTGGAAGACGGTGGCGAAGAAATTGAGATTCTCCTCCACCGTCAAGTCCGGATAGAGGGAGAAGCGTCCGGGCATATACCCCACCCGCCTGCGGATGGCTTTGTAGTCCTTCACCACATCCAGACCGCAGACCGAGGCCGAGCCTCCGTCGGCAAGCAGCAAAGTGGTGAGGATGCGGAAAAGCGATGTCTTGCCCGCACCGTCCGGCCCGATGATGCCGAAAAGCTCACCGGGAGCCACTGACAGAGAGACACCCCGCAGGGCTTCCACGCTGCCGTAACGTTTGGAGATATTAGTTAAAGTTACAGCCTCCATACATTCCTATTTTCAGCATCCCGTCATTCTTCACGGCAATCTTTACGGCATAGACCAGATTGGCACGCTCGTCTTTCGTCAGGATAGTTTTTGGAGTGAATTCGGACGTATCGGAAATCCAGGTAACGATGCCGGGGTATTCTTTCCGCACTTCCTTTCCATAATCCGCATAAACCTTCACTTGCTGTCCCAGCTTGATTTCGGCAAGCTGCTCGGAGGTGATGTAGGCACGGAGGTAAATCTGCTCCATATCCGCCACTTTGAAAAGAGGGGTGCCGGGAGCAGCCAGTTCTCCGGCTTCGGCATATTGGGCAAGGACGGTTCCCGTCAGCGGAGAGGTGATGTGGCATTTGCGCAGCTGGTCTTCTATCTGCGCCACCTGGATGCCGACAGAGGAGCTTTGCCACGTCAGGCTGCGGTCACTGTTGCGCAGGGTGGAGTTCTGTGCGTCGAGCTGCTTGCGGAGGACTTCGAGAAGGGACTCGGCATCATCGAGCTGCTTCTGGTTGGCGGCACCCACACGGAGCAGGTTGGACACGCGGTCGCGCTCGCGCCGTGCCTGCACAATCTGTTCCTGAGTGGCGGCTACTTGTTTCAGGATATCAGGCCGCTGGCCTTCCACGGACTTGACACTGGCCTCCAACTGGAGTTTCTTCAGATAGAGTTGGACGGTATCTATAATGCCTACTTCCTGCCCGTCTTTCAGTGTCGTGCCTTCCTCGATGTCGAAACTCAGCAGTTTTCCGGACGCCTCGGCAGAAACGATGACTTCGGTAGCCTCGAACGTTCCCGTCGCATCATATTTCGGAGTACCGCCGGTACAGGCGGCAAGGAGAAATAAAAAAGGAAATAATTTCAATGATTTCATACTATTTCAAGTTATAAATTACGGATTATAGTCATTAATTGTTCAGCGTATATTTCAGCTGCCAGATGTTCATCAGCAACTGCACCTCATGCAATGCCTTGGTCTGTCGTGCCATACTTTCATTGGTAATCTCCCGCAGCATATCGGTCACGGTCATTGTCCCGTTCTGCACCTTGGCCTCGGCTGCACGGCGGATATTCCCACGCAGACGGATAATCTCGTCATCATCCGCCATCTGGCGGCGCATGGATACAATGCCCGCATCCTGCTGCGTAGCCTGCAGGCGAATGTTGAAAAGGAACACATCCCGGCCGGTCTCTATCTGTTGGCGGGTATTGTCTATCCTGCGGCGGTCGTTCTTCAACGTATACAGACTGCCGAAATTCCAGGACATGCGCACCCCCGCCATGTAATAGGCGTTGAATTCATCTTTCAGCATATTCAACCCCGGATTGCCGTATGCCCCTTGTACAAAAAGGCCGAAACGCGGCATCAACCGGGTGTTCAAGGCTGCCTCCTGCTGGTGGAGTTGCTCTCCCTGCGCATCGTACCAACGAAGTTCGGGGCGGTTGTTCATCTGCCGGTCTATGTTTTCTTCGGCAGCCGGTTTCAATAAAACCGTTTCGGAAGAGAGATCCTTGCCCGTAAAGGCAGCAAGCATGCTGAGGTATGCACGGCGGGTGGTCTCCAATTCCACACGGTGCTGCCTGGTGTTCAGTTGCTCTACGCTGACTGCATCCAGGTCGCTCAGGGTGGCGATGCCATTGGCTATATAGTCGGCTACCTGCTTGTGGGTTCTTCCTAAATCTTCTTGCAAGAGGCTGTTCTGTTTCAGCTGTTCGTCCAACAGCAGGATGCCGAAAAAGAGCTGGTTCACCCGGTCAGTCAAGGCATACATGTCTACATGCTGTTTTTCCAGTTCCACTTCCGAGGCGGCACGCGTCAATCGTTTTCTGGAACGTATATCCCCACCATCCCAGAGGACCTGCTGCACTTCGAGCATCACCTGATATTGGTCTTTCGAAGCAGTCTTGATGTCGAGATTAGGGATTTCGACCGGTAGCCGGGTGATGTCACTCTGGTACGTGGCCTTGCCGGATAGGGAAAACTGGGGCAAGTAACCTTTTCCGGCATTGGAGAGGTCGTACCCGCGTGCCTTTTCTATCAGTCCGTATTGCCTGACCAACGGATAATTGTCTTGCGCCCGGCGCTGGCACTCTTCCAACGTGAGCTGGGCATGTGCCAGCATGGCGGCAAGAGAAAGGGTAAAAAAGAAAACGGTTCGTTTCATATCCATTCTGTTTCTTGTTTATTCTACATGGTTTTGTTCTATACACATGCAAAGATAAAGGCATAACCCTATAACCTTACAATCCATTTGTGCGCAAAGATGTTCTAATAGTACGACATTTCGTAGAAAAAGACAAATAATAGGAACACTTTATTATCTTTGCGGTGGAAATATACATTATTCATAAAGGGAAAGATATGGAAAAGAACAAACCGATAAGCGTCGCATTCGAGGACATCCGCAACAATCCGGATTTTATAGAACATTCCGAATACAGATTTATAAACGACGATTTGGGAATGGTCATCAGTTTTCAAGCAATGGGATTCAGGCTATTCCGCACCCAGCAACCTTATCGTGCCAAAGAAGGAAGGATTGTACGCATCATGCAAGGTAAGGGCCGAATCTCCATCAATCTTATCGAATATGAAGCTACAGCCCACGATATTATTATCATCCCTGACAATTCGCTGATAGAAATATCGGAAGTCAGTCCCGACTACGAATTCCAAGTCATCATGCCCACTGCCAATTTTCTGCCCGTACTACAGAATTCCATTCTTTCGGAAGCTTATACACGAAACGGAATCCGCCTTTCATGCAACAACGAGGAATGGGCACACATCAGCAGCTTCTTCTCTTTATTGTGGAATATACTACATTGTTTGCCCTACCGCCGCGGAGCTGTACAGCACTTGATTGTCTCACTTCTCTATAACCTTAAGTATATCCACGAGCACACATGCAAGTCAACTCCGTCACGCCTTTCACGCCAGGAAGAGCTATTCCGCCGCTTCATCGCTTTGGTGAACCAACACAGCAAGCACGAACGCAACGTCAACTTCTATGCCGACAAGCTATGCCTGACACCGCACTATCTGAGTTCGGTGATACGTGAAACAAGCGGGCAAACCGTGATGCAATGGATTAATCAAGCAGTTATCCTCGAAGCCAAAGTATTGCTGAAACACAGTAATCTACTGGTGTTTCAAATATCAGACGAACTGAACTTTCCCAATCCGTCGTTCTTCTCGAAGTTCTTCAAACGTATGACGGGGATGACACCGGCGGAATACCAGAAACAAACCTGACCTCAAAACAGCTGTCCTATACGGGAGCCTGACGGTCCGTCGCAAGAGTCCGCTTCCAATGCCAGCATCCCTTGTTTGGCTGCCAGTCCACCGGCATAGCCTATCAGCGTATGGTTGCTGCCCACCACACGATGGCAGGGGATGAGTATGGAGAGGGCATTTGCCCCATTGGCAGCCGCCACCGCACGTACGGCTTTCGGATTGCCCAGCTTTCGTGAAAGCTCGCCGTAGGACACTGTTTTTCCGTAAGGGATGTTCTGCAACTCCTGCCACACCGTCCGCTGGAATTCTGTTCCGACTGCAAGCAGTGGAACATCGAATATGGTCCGCTTACAGGCAAAATACTCATCCAACTGAATGATTGCCCTTGCAATCACTTCCGAAGTGCCTTCCTCATAATCGGCATGCAGTACCTGCCGTATGCGCTTATCAACGGTTACTCTACGTTTCTCGTTCAGCATCCAGTCGCATAGGCAGAGTTTATCGCCGAAAGAGCCGAGGAGCAACTCGCCATAAGGAGATTGATAGTATTGGGTCAAAATTGTTTCCATCGAACTTAGTTTTCAGCAAAGATAGCAAATTAAATCATCATTTGTACTCCGCCCACGACTTGATAGCCAAATCATCCGGCGTCATCGTGCAGAATGCATTGATGAACGCACTTGCCAGACGGGCATTCGTTATCAACGGAATATTGAGGTCGATGGCGGCACGGCGTATCTTGTAGCCGTTATCCAACTCGCCTGCGGTGAGGTTCTTCGGAATATTGACCACCATGTCTATCTCCTTGCGGTGCAGCATGTCGAGTGCCTGCGGCTGGCGTTCGGGTTCGCTGGGCCAGTAGACGCGCGTATTCTCCACACCGTTCTCCGTAAGGAAATTGCTGGAACCACCCGTGGCAAATATCTTATACCCCTTCTTCTGAAGCATACGCGCGGCAGAAAGCATGTCCACTTTCTGCTTCGGAGTACCGGTAGAAAGCAGGATATTTTTCTCTGGAATACGATATCCCACGGAGAGCATCGCCTTGAGAATGGCGCAGGAAGTATCGCTGCCGATGCAACCCACCTCGCCCGTACTTGCCATATCCACCCCCAGTACCGGGTCGGCCTTCTGCAGACGGTTGAAGGAGAACTGGCTCGCCTTGATGCCTACATAATCCAAATCGAACAGATTCTTGTCCGGCTTCTGTACCGGAATGCCGAGCATCACCTTCGTGGCAAGTTCAATAAGGTTTATCTTCAGCACCTTGCTGACAAACGGGAACGAACGGCTGGCACGGAGGTTGCACTCAATCACCTTGATGTCGTTCTCGCGTGCCAGATACTGGATATTGAACGGACCGGAGATGTTCAGCTCACGGGCAATCTCGCGGCTGATGCGCTTGATGCGGCGCACCGTCTCCACATACAACTTTTGTGGCGGGAACTGGATAGTGGCGTCACCGGAATGCACTCCGGCAAACTCGATATGCTCACTGATGGCGTACGCGATAATCTCTCCATCTTGCGCCACAGCATCCATCTCCACCTCCTTGGCATGCTCAATGAACTGGCTCACCACTACGGGATGTTTCTTGCTGACATTCGCCGCCAGCTTCAGGAAGCGTTCCAGCTCCTCCCGGTTGGAACAGACGTTCATCGCAGCGCCGGACAATACGTAGGAAGGACGGACCAATACCGGGAAGCCCACCTTATCCACAAAGGCGTTGATGTCCTCCAGGGAGGTCAGCGCCCGCCATTCGGGTTGGTCTACACCAATGCGGTCGAGCATGGCGGAGAACTTGTCACGGTCTTCGGCATTGTCGATGCTCCTGGCGCTTGTGCCGAGAATAGGTACCTTCTGCGCATCGAGGCGCAGGGCAAGGTTATTCGGTATCTGCCCACCGGTAGAGACAATCACCCCGTGGGGATTCTCCAGTTCGAGAATATCCATCACGCGCTCGAAGGTGAGCTCGTCGAAGTAAAGACGGTCGCACATGTCATAGTCCGTAGACACGGTTTCGGGGTTGTAGTTTATCATGACACTGCGGTAGCCTTCCTGGCGGATGGTGTTCAGGGCCTGCACGCCGCACCAGTCGAACTCTACGGAAGAACCGATGCGGTAGGCGCCGGAGCCCAATACGACGATGGACTTGCGGTCGCCGAGGTAACGGACATCATTTGCCGTGCCGCTATACGTCAGGTAGAGATAGTTGGTCTGTGCGGGATATTCGGCGGCAAGGGTATCTATCTGCTTCACTACGGGCAGAATGCCTGCACTCTTGCGGAAATTGCGGACGGCAAGGATGGCTTCTTCGCCGTCCATTGCTTGTTCCAAGCCGAGGGCACGGGCTATCTGGAAATCAGAGAAGCCTTGTACTTTGGCTTTACGCAATAAGTCCACGGGAATCATTGGCAACTCTCCATCAGCCATAAAAGAGTGCAGTTCCCTGCTGGTATCCATGATGTTCATCAACTTCTCCAGGAACCAACGGTCTATCTTGGTCAATTCGTGCACCTGGTCCACCGTATACCCGGCACGGAAGGCTTTGGAGATGACAAAGATACGCTTGTCCGTCGGTTCGCGCAGAGCCTTGTCCAAATCGGCAATCACCAGTTCCTTGTTCTCTACGAAGCCGTGCATGCCCTGGCCTATCATGCGAAGCCCCTTCTGGATGGCTTCCTCGAAAGTACGGCCGATAGCCATCACCTCGCCTACCGACTTCATGCTCGAACCCAGCTCTTTGTCCACCCCGTGGAACTTGCCCAAATCCCAACGCGGTATCTTGCAGACCACATAGTCCAGGGCGGGTTCGAAGAAAGCGCTTGTAGTCTTTGTCACAGAGTTGTTCAAGTCGAACAAGCCATAGCCCAAGCCGAGTTTTGCCGCTACAAATGCCAACGGATAACCCGTTGCTTTAGAGGCAAGTGCAGACGAACGGCTCAAGCGTGCATTTACCTCGATTACCCGGTAGTCCTCGCTCATCGGGTCGTAGGCATACTGCACGTTACACTCTCCCACAATGCCGATGTGACGGATAATGCGGATAGCGAGTTCACGCAATTTATGATAGTCCGTATTGCTCAACGTCTGTGACGGGGCAATAACGATGGACTCACCTGTATGGATGCCCAGGGGGTCGAAGTTCTCCATGTTGCAGACCGTGATGCAGTTGTCGAAGCGGTCGCGCACCACCTCGTATTCCACTTCCTTCCATCCCTTCAGCGATTTCTCCACCAGCACCTGCGGGGAGAAGGAGAAGGCTTTCTCCACCAGCACATTCAGCTCTTCTTCATTGTCGCAGAAGCCCGAACCCAGTCCACCAAGCGCGTATGCGGCACGGACAATGACCGGGTATCCCAGTTCCCGGGCTGCGCGACGGGCATCCGCTGCATTCTCCACAGCTTCGCTCTTGATGGTCTTCACATCAATCTCATTCAGTTTCTGCACAAAGATTTCACGGTCCTCCGTGTCAATGATGGCCTGCACGGGAGTGCCGAGAACCGTCACGCCGTACTTCTCGAAAATCTTGTCTTTATAGAGGGAGACACCGCAGTTCAGTGCCGTCTGTCCGCCAAAAGCAAGCATGATGCCGTCCGGGCGCTCCTTCTCTATCACCTTCTCCACGAAGTAAGGAGTGACGGGCAGGAAGTAAATCTGGTCGGCAACTCCTTCCGAGGTCTGTACCGTGGCAATGTTCGGATTGATGAGAACCGTGTAGATGCCTTCCTCCTTCAATGCCTTGAGCGCCTGCGAACCGGAGTAGTCAAATTCTCCTGCCTCACCGATTTTCAGTGCACCGGAACCGAGCAGCAGGACTTTCTTTATATTGTTTTCTTTCATTTGCATATCTGTTTATTAAAAATGTAATAGTAGTAATAAAACCTTATCTTTCTCTTACCTTACACAATCAGTCACTAATTGAATGGCATTCAGTATAGGACTGAAAGGTATTCACTCTGGGACTGAATGACATTCAGTATGGGACTCATTATACCGTCTTTTACACACTGATTATCAAGAGATTATGAACGCAATCATTCTTGATAAAATTCTCTTACTAAAGCAACTTCACAAAGTCATCAAAAAGAAACTCCGTATCCGTCGGCCCGCTGGCAGCTTCGGGATGAAACTGTGCGGAGAACCAGGGATTGCGTTTGTGGCGGATTCCTTCATTAGAACCATCGTTCATATTGATGAAAAGCGGTTCCCAGTCTTCTGTCAGCGTGTTGTTGTCTACGGCATACCCATGATTCTGTGAGGTGATGAAGCAACGTTCCGTACCCACCATACGCACCGGTTGGTTATGGCTGCGGTGGCCGTATTTCAATTTGTATATCTTGGCGCCCCCAGCTTTGGAAAGCAACTGGTTTCCCATACAGATGCCGAAGATGGGCAGTTTCTCGTTCTGCATTGCCTTGCGGATATGCTGCACGGCAGCATCGCAGGTATCGGGGTCGCCAGGGCCGTTGGAGATGAACAACCCGTCGAACTCCATCCCAGTATAATCATAGTCCCAGGGAACGCGAATCACTTCCACGTCACGTTTCAGCAGGCAGCGGATGATGTTATGCTTGACGCCGCAATCCACAAGGAGCACTTTCTTCTTACCGGTTCCTTCGTTGTAACGGATAACCTCCTTGCAGCTAACTTTATCCACATAATTCACATCGGCATAAGAGGCCTCAGGCATTTCATCCGATTCATCATCAAAGGCGATACGTCCCATCATCACCCCATGCTCGCGAAGCACCTTTGTCAGTTCGCGGGTATCGATGCCCGTGATGCCCGGAATCTGTTCGCGTTTCAGCCAGTCGCCAAGGCTTTCTATGGCATTCCAATGGCTATAATTTTCGCTATAATCGCTTACAATAATGGCTTCGGCATGGATATGCTCGCTCTCCATAAAAGTGGCAAGCCCATTCGGTTCGAGAGTAAAAGGCGGCACACCGTAATTGCCCACCAACGGATAGGTGAGCGTCATCAGCTGTCCGGCATACGAAGGGTCGGTCAGGCTTTCGGGATAACCCGTCATGGCTGTATTGAAGACCACCTCTCCCGCTACCGGTTTTTCAAAGCCGAACGACTTGCCGTGGAAGCGGCTCCCGTCGTCGAGGATTAGAGTTACATTTCTCATTGATTCAATTAAAATTGATAAACTTGTTCTATATAATCAATAAATGCCTTGTTCAGCAGCTTCACACCGCCCGGCGTAGGATAATCGCCGCTGAAGTACCAGTCACCCGGATGCTTGGGGCAGGCCTCATGCAGCCCCTCGAGAGGCTGGTAGACAATCTGCACTTTGGCTTTCGTCCCTTTCGGAGTAAGAAGCTCCACCATCTTGGCAGAGATTTCCTCATCAGTGAAAGGAGCATAAATCTCCTTCACGTAATTCACCATCTGTTCTTTGGGCAGGCCTACCTGCTCTTTGGACTTGCGGTAGGCGGCGGCAATCACATCGCGCATCTCACGCTCCTTCAGCAGTTCCACAGCAGCCTTGAAGGCAATGAATTCACTCATCTTAGCCATATCGATGCCGTAGTAGTCGGGATAGCGTACCTGCGGTGAAGAGCTTACAATGACTATCTTCTTTGGCTCCAGACGGTCAAGGATGCCGATGATGCTCTGCTTCAGGGTGGTTCCACGCACTATCGAGTCGTCGATGATGACCAGATTATCCACTCCCGGGACAAGGCTTCCGTAAGTGATGTCGTACACATGGGCGGCAAGGTCGTTCCGGCTGTTTCCTTCGGCAATGAAGGTACGCAGCTTGATGTCCTTGATGGCCACTTTCTCGCTCCGTATGCGCCGCGACAAGATATGCTCCAACTCGTCGTGGCTGGGACTATGCCCCAGGGCGGCAATCTGCTGTACCTTCTCCTCGTTGAGGTAGTCGTCCAATCCTTGCAGCATTCCGTAAAAAGCAACTTCCGCCGTATTGGGGATGAAGGAGAAGACGGTATGGTCCACATCGTTGTCGATGGCTTTCAATATGTTGGGTACAAGTTTCTCACCCAGCAGTTTACGTTCCCGGTAAATGTCCACATCACTGCCCCGGCTGAAGTAGATGCGCTCGAAGGAACAAGGCTTCACCTCGCGCGGCTTGTTGATTTGCACGGTGCGCACCTTGCCGGCCTTGTTGATAAACATGGCTTGTCCGGGTTGCAGCTCCTTGATGGATTCGACAGGAACATTAAGGGCTGTCTGTATCACGGGACGTTCGCTGGCAAGCACCGCTATCTCGTCGTCCTGATACCAGAAGGCTGTACGGATGCCCCATGGGTCGCGTACGGCAAAAGTCTCTCCGCTGCCGGTAAGTCCGCACATCACGTATCCCCCGTCCCACTCCTTGCTCGAAGTGCGCAGCACGTTGGCAAGGTCGATGTGGTTTTCTATATAACGGGTGATGTCCATGCCTGCCAGCCCTTCCGCTTCGGCAAGGTTGAAGAGGCGCTCCACTTCGCGGTCGAGGCGATGTCCCAACTGCTCCAGCATGATGTAGGTATCGGCATATTTGCGCGGATGCTGGCCGATGGCGGTAATGCGTGCGAAGATTTCATCCACATTCGTCATGTTGAAGTTGCCGCAGAGGGCAAGATTCTTGGCACGCCAGTTGTTTCTCCGGAGGAACGGGTGCACGTACGAGATGCCGGACTTTCCGGTAGTGGAGTAACGCAGGTGTCCCATATAGACCTCCCCTGCAAAGGGCAGCACACGCTTGGCATAGTCCGCATCGTGCAGCTGTTCCTTGGTCAAGTCCTTGAAGTGGCCCTGCACCGTACCGAAGATTTCGGTAATGGCGCCCGAGCCGAGAGCACGCTCACGGAACATATATTCCTCGCCGGGACTGGCTTCCAGTTTCACGCAGGCCAGTCCGGCACCTTCCTGCCCACGGTTGTGTTGTTTCTCCATCAGGAGATAGAGCTTGTTGAGTCCGTACATCCATGTTCCGTACTTCTCTTCATAGTACTCCAGCGGTTTCAGCAGGCGTATCATGGCGACGCCGCATTCATGCTTCAGTTGTTCCATCTATTTATTTACAATTTACCATTTACAATGTACAATTTTAAGTGTACAATTTTCTTTTCCTTATTATAGCATACAATTACCATTTACATTTACCCCTCCCAAGCGCAGCCCCATTGTACATTGTAAATGGTAAATTGTACATGTCCTCATTCTACAGTCACCGACTTCGCAAGATTCCTCGGCTGGTCCACATCCATTCCCTTGCACACGGCAATGTGATAGGCAAGTAATTGCAGAGGTACCGTAGTTATTAACGGATCAAGGCACTCCATTGTTTCGGGAAGCTCGATGCAAGTGTCGGCTATTTTACTGATGACCGTATCTCCCTTTGTCACAATGGCGATAACCCTGCCTTTACGCGCCTTTATTTCCTGGATATTGCTCAGCACCTTTTCATAAAGCCCATTCCGGGTGGCAATGACCACTACCGGCATTTCGGCATCCACCAGGGCAATGGGGCCGTGCTTCATTTCGGCGGCAGGATAGCCCTCGGCATGGATATACGAAATCTCCTTCAACTTCAAGGCGCCTTCCAAGGCTACGGGATAACTGTATCCGCGTCCCAGATAGATAAAGTTGTGTGCATAGGTGAATATCTTGGAAAGTTCCGCTATACGGTCGTTCAGTTTCAAGACCTCCTTCATCTTGTCGGGGATATGTCCCAATTCCTTGACAATTGCCAGGTATTGCCCTTCGTCCATCGTCTTTTTCTCTTTGGCAAGTGTCAGGGCCAGCATGGTAAGCACCGTTACCTGCCCGGTGAAGGCTTTGGTGGATGCCACCCCTATTTCCGGTCCCACGTGGATATAGGAACCCGTGTGCGTGGCACGGGGAATGCTGGAACCGACGGCATTGCAGATGCCGTATATAAATGCCCCACGGTTTCTGGCAAGCTCCACGGCAGCCAGCGTATCGGCCGTTTCACCGCTTTGCGAGATGGCAATCACTACATCGTTGCTGTCAATCACCGGGTCGCGGTAACGGAACTCACTGGCATACTCCACCTCCACCGGAATACGGCAGAAGCTTTCAATCAAATGCTTGCCGATGAGGGCGGCATGCCATGACGTACCGCATGCCACGATGACGAAGCGTTTGGCCGCCAGCAGACGTTCCTTATAATCAATCACTGCAGAAAGAACCACGTTCGTACCCTCCACATTGATACGCCCGCGCATGCAGTCGTGAATGCAGCCGGGCTGTTCGAAGATTTCCTTCAGCATGAAGTGCGGATAACCGCCCTTCTCCAGCTGGCCGAGATTGAGCGCTACCGTCTTTACCTCGTGCGGACATTCCACATTCTTCAGGTTAACAACCTTCAGCTTCTCTCCCCGGCGGATGAGGGCAATCTCTTCGTCTTCCAGATACACCACCTTGTCCGTGTATTCCACAATCGGCGTGGCATCCGAAGCCAGGAAAAACTCTCCTTCACCGATGCCCACCACCAACGGACTGCTCTTGCGTGCAGCGATTATCCCATCCGGATTGTCCTTGTCGAGCACCGCAATGGCATACGCCCCAATCACTTCCTGCAAGGCAAGTTGCACCGCCGTCAGCAGGTCAATATGGTTTGTCACCTGAATGTATTCAATGAGCTGTACCAGCACCTCGGTATCAGTGCTGCTTTTAAATACATAACCTTTGGCTTGAAGTTTTTCTTTAAGGACGGCGTAGTTTTCAATAATGCCGTTATGGATGAGGGCGAGGCGTTCGGAAGAGGAATAATGGGGATGGGCATTGACGGAACAAGGTTCTCCATGAGTAGCCCAACGTGTATGTGCAATACCAATGTTACCGGAAATATCTTTTTGAGCAACGAAAGTTTCAAGTTCCGAAACCTTACCTTTCGCTTTGTACACGTTCAACTGTCGGTTATCACTGATTAATGCTACCCCTGCACTATCATATCCACGGTACTCCAACCGCTTCAGACCTTTGATAAGAATGGGGTAGGCTTTCCTTTGACCTATATAGCCTACTATTCCACACATAATGTATCAGTATTTGATTTTGCGCTGCAAATATACATATTCTTAAGAACATAAAGTTAATCTTTTCACTATTTATTTATCAAAAGAATAGAAAAAAGTTGTTTTTACATCAAAAAGTTAAAGAAAGTATTATTTTAAAAGCAAAAGGCTTAATTTATAAATCCAAATCAAACCGTCTGATTTTGATTTAGGATTAAAAGAAAACAGAGGGTGTTTTCTATCAATTCATAACTTCATCTTCTATCGCAGGAATTTTGCAAGAAAGAAGGCAGGAATACATATTAGCATTTTGCAATTAATACCATATATTTGCCGAACATTTTGAAACCACAAACAATATTATACAGCAATAAAGAAAGCTTATAATCATGAAACAAGAACTTTTTAACAACAAAACAAAAGCAGAGGATTACCAGCGACAGCCCAAACAGTTGGGCTTGTATGAGGCATCCCATGAGCACGATGCCTGCGGAGTAGGCATGCTGGTCAATATCCAGGGAGGAAAATCACATGAACTGGTAGAATCGGCATTGAAGGTACTGGAAAACATGCGCCACCGTGGAGCGGAAGGGGCGGACAACAAAACCGGAGACGGTGCCGGCATCATGCTGCAGATACCGCACGAATTCATTCTGTTGCAGGGCATTCCCGTTCCCGAGAAAGGAAAATACGGCACCGGCCTGCTTTTCCTTCCCAAAGACGGAAAAGACCAGGCTGTCATCTTGAGCGTCATTATCGAAGAGATTGAAAAGGATGGATTGACCCTGATGCATCTGCGCAACGTGCCCACTTGCCCCGAAATATTGGGAGAAGCGGCTCTTGCCAACGAACCGGACATCAAGCAAATTTTCATCACCGGATTTACGGAAAGCGAAACCGCCGACCGCAAACTCTATATAATAAGGAAAAGGATAGAGAACAGAATACGCAAGTCGGACATCCCCACCCGCGAGGATTTCTACATCGTCTCGCTCTCTACGAAGAACATCGTCTACAAGGGGATGCTCTCTTCCTTGCAGTTGCGCAACTACTTCCCCGACCTCACCAACAGCTACTTCACCAGCGGGCTGGCATTGGTGCACTCCCGTTTCAGCACCAACACTTTCCCCACCTGGGGACTGGCACAACCTTTCCGCCTGCTGGCACACAACGGCGAAATCAATACCATCCGCGGCAACCGCGGCTGGATGGAAGCCCGTGAGAGTGTACTCTCCTCTCCCGCCCTGGGAGACATCCGGGAGATACGCCCCATCGTGCAACCGGGCATGAGCGACAGTGCCTCGCTGGACAATGTGCTCGAGTTTCTCATCATGTCGGGCCTGAGCCTGCCGCACGCCATGGCCATGCTCGTGCCGGAATCCTTCAACGAAAAGAATCCCATCAGCGAAGACCTGAAAGCTTTCTATGAATACCACTCCATCCTGATGGAGCCGTGGGACGGACCGGCAGCACTGCTTTTCAGCGACGGGCGCTATGCAGGCGGCATGCTCGACAGGAACGGACTGCGCCCTGCACGCTACCTGATTACGCAGGGCGGCATGATGGTAGTGGCCAGCGAAGTCGGCGTGATGGATTTCGAGCCGGGAGACATCAAGGAAAAAGGACGCCTGCAACCGGGCAAGATACTGCTTATAGACACCGAGAAAGGCGAAATATATTATGACGGCGAACTGAAGAAACAACTTGCCGAAGCCAAACCATACCGCACTTGGCTGGCCGGCAACCGCATCGAGCTGGACGAACTGAAAAGCGGTCGCAAAGTCTCCCATAGCGTGGAGAACTACGACAGCATGCTGCGCATCTTCGGCTACTCCAAAGAAGACGTGGAACGGCTGATTGTCCCGATGTGTACCACCGGTGCCGAACCCATCAACTCCATGGGCAATGACACCCCGCTGGCAGTACTCTCGGACAAGCCGCAACTACTGTACAACTATTTCCGCCAGCAGTTTGCCCAAGTCACCAACCCTCCTATCGACCCGATACGCGAAGAACTGGTAATGTCGCTGACCGAATACATCGGAGCCGTAGGCATGAACATACTGACACCCAGCGAAAACCATTGCAAGATGGTGAGGTTGAACCATCCCATCCTGAACAACGCCCAGCTGGATATTCTCTGCAACATCCGGTACAAAGGCTTCAAGACCGTGAAACTGCCCCTGCTCTTCGAAGTGGCAAAAGGGTGCCAGGGATTGCAGGAAGCATTGGCAACCCTCTGCAAGCAGGCGGAAGAATCCGTCAACGAAGGAGTGAACTACATCGTGCTTTCCGACCGCGACGTAGACGCCGCCCATGCCGCCATTCCGTCACTGCTTGCCGTGTCGGCGGTACACCACCATCTTATCTCCGTGGGTAAACGGGTGCAGACGGCACTGATTGTAGAAAGCGGCGAAATCCGCGAAGTGATGCACGCCGCACTGCTGCTGGGCTTCGGAGCCAGCGCACTGAATCCGTATATGGCTTTTGCCGTCATCGACAAACTGGTGAACGAAAAGGAAATACAGCTCGATTACGCCACTGCCGAAAAGAAATATATCAAGTCCGTCTGCAAAGGCTTGTTCAAGATTATGAGCAAGATGGGCATCAGCACCATCCGTTCTTACCGGGGCGCGAAAATTTTCGAGACCGTAGGACTGAGCGAGGAGTTGAGCAATGCCTACTTTGGCGGACTGAGTTCACGCATCGGAGGCATACGCCTGGATGAAGTGGCACGCGACGCCATCGCCTTCCACAAGGAAGGGATGGAGGTTCTTAAAAAGAAGGGGGAAGCGGAGCTATTGCCGAACCGCGGACTGTATGCCTTCCGCAAGGATGGTGAGAAGCACGCCTGGAACCCGGAAACCATCAGCACACTGCAACTTGCCACACGCCTGGGAAGCTATAAGAAATTCAAGGAGTTCACTGCCATGGTAGACAGCAAGGAATCTCCCATCTTCCTGCGCGATTTCCTCGACTTCCGCCGCGCTCCTATCAGCATAGACCGGGTGGAACCGGTAGAGAACATCGTACAGCGCTTTGTCACCGGCGCCATGTCCTACGGCTCCATCAGCCGCGAAGCCCACGAAGCCATGGCTATTGCCATGAACAAGCTGCATGGCCGGAGCAATACGGGCGAAGGAGGCGAAGACCGGGCACGCTTCATTCCGCGCGAAGACGGCACCAGTCTGCGCAGCGCCATCAAGCAGGTGGCCTCAGGACGTTTCGGTGTCACCGCTGAATATCTGGTGAATGCGGACGAAATACAGATAAAGATTGCCCAAGGCGCCAAGCCGGGCGAAGGCGGACAGCTGCCGGGCTTCAAAGTGGATGAAGTGATTGCCAAGACACGCCACTCCATTCCGGGCATCTCGCTGATTTCCCCCCCGCCCCACCACGACATTTACTCCATCGAAGACCTGGCACAGCTCATCTTCGACCTGAAGAACGTGAACCCACGGGCAAAAATCAGCGTGAAGCTGGTGGCAGAAAGCGGTGTGGGCACCATTGCCGCCGGTGTGGCAAAGGCAAAGGCCGATTTGATAGTCATCTCGGGTGCAGAGGGTGGTACGGGAGCCTCTCCTGCATCATCCATCCGTTATGCCGGCATCTCGCCCGAACTCGGTTTGAGCGAAACGCAGCAGACACTGGTGCTGAACGGCCTGCGCGGACAAGTGATGCTGCAAGTGGACGGACAGCTCAAAACAGGCCGCGACATCATACTGATGGCAATGCTCGGAGCCGAAGAATTCGGTTTCGCCACCAGTGCCCTGATTGTACTGGGTTGCGTAATGATGCGCAAATGTCACCAGAACACCTGCCCCGTAGGGGTGGCGACACAGAACGAAGAACTGCGCAAACGCTTCCGCGGACGCAGCGAGTATCTGGTGAACTTCTTCACGTTCCTGGCGCAGGAAGTACGCGAATACCTGGCGGAAATCGGTGTGGAACGCCTGGATGACATCATTGGACGCACAGACCTTATCGTCCGCAAGCCGGATGACGGAATCAGGAAACATCAGTTGATAAGCTTCGACAAACTACTGGCACGCGTAGACAACGAAGCCGCCATCCGCCACGTCACCGACCAACAGCATGGCATCGACCATGTGAAAGATGTAGAGATGCTACATGCCGCCGCCGAAGCCGTAGAGAACCAGAAGGAAATCTCGCTGGAGTACACCATCGCCAATACCGACCGTGCCTGCGGCGCCATGCTCTCTGGTGTCATTGCCGCAAAATACGGAGAAAAAGGGCTGCCCGAACATACGCTGAACGTGAAGTTCAAAGGCTCCGCCGGGCAGAGTTTCGGGGCATTCCTTGTCCCGGGTGTCAACTTCAAGCTGGAAGGCGAGGCCAACGATTATCTGGGCAAAGGTCTGAGTGGCGGACGCATCGCCGTCCTGCCCCCGGTACGGAGCAACTTCGAGGCGGAGAAAAACACGATTGCAGGCAACACCCTGCTTTATGGCGCCACAAGCGGTGAAGTTTACATCAACGGCCGTGCAGGCGAGCGCTTTGCCGTCCGCAACTCCGGTGCCACAGCCGTAGTGGAGGGTGTAGGCGACCACTGCTGCGAGTATATGACCGGCGGGCGCGTGGTAGTACTCGGACAGACGGGACGCAACTTTGCCGCAGGCATGTCCGGCGGTGTGGCCTACGTATGGAACCGGGACGGCAACTTCGACTATTTCTGCAACATGGAAATGGTAGAACTGAGCCTCATCGAAGAGGCCTCCTACCGCAAGGAACTGCACGAGCTCATCCGCCAGCACTACCTGTACACCGGTTCCAAACTGGCACGCACCATGCTCGATGACTGGCCACGCTATGCCGACCAGTTCATCCAGGTAGTCCCTATCGAATACAAAAAAGTGCTGCAAGAGGAGCAGATGCAGAAATTGCAACAGAAGATTGCAGAAATGCAACGCGATTATTGAATCGCGAATTAATAATGAAAGAATGAAAGACTAAGGAAATTCCACTTTCATTCTTTAATTCTTTAACTTTTTAATTTGTTCATCATGGGAGATCCAAAAGCATTCCTCAATATCCCCCGCCAAGAGGCGGGTTACCGTCCGATACACGAACGTATCACAGACTTCAGCCAAGTGGAACAGACACTGAACAGCCACGACCGCAAGCTCCAGGCCTCGCGCTGTATGGACTGCGGCGTACCCTTCTGCCACTGGGCATGTCCGCTGGGCAATAAAGACCCGGAATTCCAAGACGCGCTCTACCGGGGCAAATGGCGCGAAGCCTATCAAATACTGAACAGTACGAATGATTTTCCGGAATTTACGGGACGCATCTGCCCTGCCCTTTGCGAGAAGTCGTGCGTACTGAAACTCTCGTGCAACGAACCGGTCACTATCCGCGAGAACGAAGCCGCCATTGCCGAGGCTGCTTTTCGCGAGGGCTACATCACCCCCCTCCAGCCCGAACGCAACGGAAAGAAAGTAGCCGTCATCGGCGCCGGCCCTGCCGGATTGAGCGTTGCCGTACGGCTGAACGCCAAAGGTTACGAAGTTACCCTATTCGATAGCAAACCGATGCCGGGAGGACTGCTGCGCTATGGTATCCCCAACTTCAAGCTGGACAAAGCCGTCATCGACCGCCGCATGAAAATCCTCGAGGCCGAAGGTATCTTGTTCAAGATGGGAGTCCATGTCGATGTGCAGAAACTGCCCGCCGGATTCGATGCCTACGCCATTTGTACCGGTACGCCCACCGCCCGCGACCTCTCCATTCCGGGCAGGGAGCTGAAAGGCATCTACTTTGCCCTCGACATGCTGGCACAGCAGAACCATATTCTGGATGGAGATACCTTCCCGAAAGACCAACTCGTCAACGCCCGCGGCAAACGGGTACTCGTCATCGGCGGCGGCGATACCGGGTCCGACTGCATAGGCACCAGCATCCGACAGGGAGCCGTCAGCGTAACCCAGATTGAAATCATGCCCCAACCGCCCATAGGACACAACCCAGATACTCCCTGGCCTCAATGGCCCGTCGTACTGAAAACCACCAGCAGCCACGAAGAAGGCTGTACCCGTCGATGGTCCCTCGCCTCTACCCGGTTCATCGGGAAGAATGGCAAGGTATGCGGTGTGGAAGTGGAAGAAGTGGAGTGGCTTCCGGCAACAGACGGTAACCGCCCTACCATGAAATCTACGGGTAAGAAAGAGGTCATCGAAGCCGATATGGTGCTTCTTGCCATGGGTTTCCTCAAGCCCGAGCAACCGAAGTTTGCAGAGAACGTATTCGTGGCAGGCGATGCCGCCCACGGCGCCAGCCTCGTAGTACGTGCCTTGGCCGACGGACGACGAGTGGCAACAGAAATAGATCGTTACCTCGAACCTCTAAAAGAAAACAAGAAATGATTTCCCTTTCTTTAATTTTTAACCTTTAATTTTTAATTCTCATGTGTGGAATAGCAGGAATCTTCAACATACAGTCTCAAACTCCTGAGTTGAGAAACAAAGCACTACGGATGGCGCAGAAAATCCGTCATCGCGGACCGGACTGGAGTGGTATCTACGTAGGCGGCTCCGCCATCCTCGCCCACGAACGCCTCTCCATTGTCGACCCGGAATCCGGTGGACAACCCTTGTATTCACCCGACCGCAAACAGGTGCTTGCCGTCAACGGCGAGATTTACAACCATCGCGACATCCGTGCCCGCTATGCCGGAAAATACGCCTTCCAGACAGGTTCCGACTGCGAAGTCATCCTTGCCCTTTACAAAGACAAAGGCATCCGCTTCCTCGAAGAGCTGAACGGCATCTTCGCCTTCGCCCTCTATGATGAAGAAACGGACGATTACCTCATCGCTCGCGACCCCATCGGCGTAATCCCCCTTTATATAGGACGCGACAAGGATGGACACATCTACTTCGGCAGTGAGCTGAAAGCCCTTGAGGGTTTCTGCGACGAGTACGAGCCTTTCCTTCCCGGCCACTACTACCGTGGGCGCGAGGGCAAGATGCACCGCTGGTACACCCGCGACTGGATGGACTATGCCGCTGTGAAGGACAACTACACTCCTGCCGCCGAACGTAATGCCGCGCCGGCTTCGATAGGCCGGACAGCCTACAGCACACAAGTCACGGCTGTGCACGACGCACTTGAAGCCGCCGTACAGCGCCAGTTGATGTCCGACGTCCCCTACGGTGTCCTGCTCAGTGGCGGACTCGATTCTTCCGTCATCTCTGCCACCGCCAAGAAATATGCCGCCAAACGCATCGAGACAGACAACAAGGCAGATGCCTGGTGGCCGCAGCTCCATTCCTTCGCCGTCGGCTTGAAGGGTGCTCCCGACTTGATTAAAGCCCGCGAAGTGGCCCGTCATATCGGTACCGTGCATCACGAGATAAACTATACCGTTCAAGAAGGCCTCGATGCCATCCGCGACGTCATCTATTTCATTGAGACTTATGACGTGACCACCGTCCGCGCCTCCACCCCCATGTATCTGCTGGCACGTGTCATCAAAAGCATGGGCATCAAGATGGTACTCAGCGGCGAGGGAGCGGACGAAGTGTTCGGCGGTTACCTTTACTTCCACAAGGCGCCCACCCCGCAAGCCTTTCACGAAGAAACCGTGCGCAAGCTCTCCAAACTGCATCTGTACGACTGCCTCCGTGCCAACAAAAGCCTTGCAGCCTGGGGAGTGGAAGGACGTGTCCCCTTCCTCGACAAAGAATTCCTGGATGTTGCCATGCGCATCAATCCGGCAGTCAAGATGTGCCCCGGCAAGGAGATAGAAAAGAAAGTAGTCCGCGAAGCCTTTGCCGACATACTCCCCCAGAGCGTTGCCTGGCGGCAAAAAGAACAGTTCTCCGACGGTGTGGGCTACAGTTGGATTGATACGCTGAAAGCCGTCACTGCCGCTGCCGTCAGCGACGAACAGATGGCACATGCCGCCGAACGCTTCCCGATACATACCCCGCAAAATAAGGAAGAGTATTACTATCGCACCATCTTCGAAGAGCATTTCCCCAGTGAAAGCGCAGCCCGGAGTGTTCCCAGCGTACCCAGTGTGGCATGCTCCACCGCCGAAGCGCTGGCATGGGACGCCTCTTTCCAAGGAAAGAACGACCCCAGCGGACGGGCAGTAGCAGGGGTACACGAAGAAGCATACAAGGATTAAAAAAAGAGCTGCCGACAGATTTCCTGCCAGCAGCTCTTATCATTTTTTATTTATCAAATCCTATCGGACTAAAACATCATTGTCTGTCCACCAATCACACCTGCCACAGCACTCGCTACGGCAATAATAAGTTTCAAAATCACATTCCACGTTTTCTTCATAAAGATTATCCATTATCCGATTAATAATTCATAGCCACCGTTATCCCAGTGGATTCTCACCTTGGTCTCCATCCGAATCCGAGCCTCCTCCTTCCGAACCGGAGCTGCCATCTGTAGAAGTCTTCCCTTTAAGATAATCATCCAAACTCACCAAATCCAGCCTTTCTCCAGCACGGGTAGCAGCCTTCGATATCTTCAGTTCCCTATTCGCCTGAAAACAGATACGGACGCTCTCCACACTCTTGGCTGTCACGTCATCAGCCTTTTCCTCACCTTTCGATTTGGCTGCCAGTATAAAGACACCCAGCCCGGCTATATTAACCGTCTTTCCTTCCAGCAACTGCTCTTTCAGCTTTTCCACAAAGTTCTGCATCGTACTCTTGATGTCACCGATAGACAGAGAAGAGCGGTCCTGCATCTTCTGTGCAATAAACGCCAAATCCACGCTTTGCCCCAATGTTACCAACTGCGGATAATACTTCTTGGGAGAGTTTTCAACCCTGGGGTCCGACGGTCTCTCCACCGTCCTAAAAATTACACTCATACTTTTTTTCTTTAGAGATTTAAATTCGTTTTCCTATTCACACGTTTCGTTGATCAACGATGCAAAGGTGAGGATTAAAAACTATGTAGCCAAAGAAAAAAGACGTTTGGGAGTAGTTTTTCTGAGAAAAGTGCATATAGTTGAGATAGAATGTCACCATTTACTTCATATCCACCAATCCTTTTCCGTCAGATACGGATTACCAAACATATCCTCCATTCTTGCTGGAACTTTTGTCCATTGGGTATTGTCGGGGGCTTTCATCTTTTTTCTCGTACATGGAGTATTGGTGTAGTTTTTCCACTCAGCACCTTCAGGACCATCAGGACATGTTATCATCAAAAGCATTTGCTGGGTTTCCAACTGCTTCAAAGATCTGAATGCATGCTCATTATGTATGCCTACAATACGTTGCTGCCCGTCGTTGCTATCTTCAACACCTTCATGTTCAAACCATTTCTTTCGGAAAATGGTAGAAGCCATCGATTTACCTAAATCGTTGTTCCATCGTTCGATTATTTGAGTACGTTCCTCTGCGGTAAAGACCACATCTTCAACTTTTGTTTTTAACTTGATGCCGTTTGGCAAGCACTTCTTCAACTTATTGCCAGAAAATCCTTTAGGTCTGTAGTCGCAAAATGTTTCGTTGAACACACCGAATGAAAAGACTTCCTGCTTAGTAATTGACTTTGCTTTATCCACTAATTCATCTTTTATCCAAAGTCCATCACCATCAGCAAATTTTCTGTAGTAAGCTTCCGACTCCTCACATGTGAACGTAAACCTATACATATACGCTTTCAAGCTTTCCTCCTTTGACAGATGCAAGCCATACCCTTGCTGTGCTCCAGGACGTCTGAATGCCTGCAAACCAATAGGCTTGATACTTCCATTTAAGAATCCGTTCCCATCCAACATAGGGATTGGTTCATTATCGAATATCGGCAGAAAGACATATAGAACTGCCTCATGCTCCTTGCCATCATTATGATAGCAGTACCTGTCATGTTCGCTGTCGTAAGGACACATTGCAAAGAACAATGCCACCTCCAAACTACTTGTCAAATCCAGAACCGAGGTCTTTAAACCATAATGTTGCGCCAACCCTTCTTCATCTACAAGAAATCTATGTTTCCGGAAAAACTGCTCCACTACAGGGTGGGATGCCAATAAACGTCGGAACACCACAAGGCGCATCCTCTCCACGAACACTTCTACATCTGTCGGATTACCACGATAAAGCGAAGGCGAACAAGGAATATACTCTTCACCTTGACCGCGGAAGAGAAAATGCAAAGTTCCTACTTGAGGAATTAAACACTTCGTATCCCCTTTCCCTGTTAGTACAGCCTCAAAAGTTCCACCGCACTTCTGCTCGAGAATAGCTTTATTCGCAGGTGTATGCTCATACATTAAATCCCGCTTTACTATCTCGTTGTGGATAGTTTGTATTAGTTCTGATAAAATCATAATCCTGTTCTTAGAATTCCTGTCTCAGCTACATGATTTTTAGGATATGTAGTTCGCAAAAAACTTTTTGTCGTTCGTCGCGAATCCTTAATATTTTTTATAGTAACAGACTTTATTTATTGATTGCAATTTTCGATAAAGATATTTGGCTGTATTGAGATATCCTAAATAATAATCAACTATTTAAGCATCATACCTTGATTTATCTGTCTTCTGAGGCCAGAACAAATAACTAATGAACTGCCAAACACCAATAAAAAACTGTTTCATATTAATTGATAATCGCCTCCTTGATGCAATCAACAATATAACGTACATCATCATCCGTCACATACGGACCAGCTGGCAAACAGAAACCAATCTTAAAGATTTCTTCCGACACACCACTCACGTATGCCACAGCATCAGCGTATACCGGTTGCTTATGCATCGGCTTCCACACAGGGCGACATTCAATCTTCTTCGAGAACATGAACATGCGAAGAGCCTCCACATTGGCGTTAGGCTGACAATCCGTAACAGCCGAATTTACCTCTTTAACCACACCGGCAGCACCACCTACGGCAGTTTTGATGACTTCCTTGTAAGCTTTCTCCTGACCTTGGATATAAATGTCCTCATCAAGAGTAGCTGCACAGAGCCAGAAGTTTGAGTCGTAACGAGAATCGGCAGGCTGTTCATGCAGATGTATACCTTTAACGTCCTTCAGCAGTTCCTTATATAGTTTTTGCACATGCTTGTGATGCGCAATATGATTATCGAGCACCTTCATCTGACCACGACCAACACCTGCACACACGTTACTCATACGGTAGTTGTAACCGATTTCCGTATGCTGATAATAAGAGTACGCATCGCGCGCCTGAGTAGCGTGCCACATAATATTGTTTGCATCCTCCTCGTTACGGCAAATCAACGCACCACCGCCCGAAGTCGTAATCATCTTGTTGCCGTTGAACGACAACACACCAAAACGACCGAACGTACCCAGCACCTGACCATTGAAGCGAGAACCCAGCCCTTCGGCGGCATCCTCAATCACAGGAATACCATACTTGTCTGCTATCGCCATAATGCGCTCACAGTCGTAAGGCATACCATAGAGTGCCACAGGAATTATTGCCTTCGGATACTTACCTATAGCCGCCTTGCGCTCAATGATAGCTTTTTCCAACAGCTCCGGATCCATATTCCAAGTTTCTCGCTCCGAGTCGATGAACACTGGCTTTGCACCAAGATAAGTAATAGGATGCGAAGAAGCACAGAAGGTGAACGACTGCACGCACACCTCATCCCCCGCCTTTACGCCACATGCAATCAATGCTAAGTGAACAGCAGCAGTACCGGCAGAGAGGCACACCACCTTTCGGGCAAGCTTTGAGCCATCAGAATTCGCATTTGCAAAATCAGCAAGATTCTGTTCAAATGCGTTAACATTTGGCCCCATCGGAACCACCCAATTGGTGTCAAATGCCTCTTTGACATATTTCTGTTCATAGCCTTCCTCACTCATATGAGCAAGGCAAAGGTATATTGTTTTTCTTTCTTCCGTAGACATAATATTTTGATTAGTTGTTTTCAATCAATTAGACTTCCTCACCGGCAAATTTCACTTTGAATCCAAGTAGCGTAGCAAAGATTATCTCAATATCCTTGATAAAGCTATAATGACGATAATAATAGCAGTTTAGGCGTACCTTATCTGGATAGATAACAGTATCATTATATTCTGTAGCAATTTCTTGCATCGGACGAACATCACCCTCTGCCTGACGTTTCGCCACAAATTCACTAATCATTTCGTCTTCCAGTCGATACTTCAACGTCGCCGGGCCAGTAATACCTGGGCGAAGTTTCAATACATCCTTATCATTGCCTGTCAGTTTATCGGCATATCCAGGCACATCAGGGCGTGGCCCCACGAAAGACATATTGCCAATCAGTACATCCCAAAGACCGGGAAGTTCATCCAACTTATAGTGACGAAGAGTTGCGCCAAAGGGAGTAATACGGCTATCGCCTGCCACAGAAACAGTAGAACCATTATGTTTGACAGTCATCGTACGAAACTTATGGCAATTGAACAGCTTACCATTTTTCCCCACGCGCTTCTGAACAAAGAATACTGATCCTCCTGGCATCTTTACCTTTACCATTATTGCCACTACAAGTAATACCGGCCAAAGAAAAAGTAATCCCCAAAGCGCTACGATTCGGTCAAATAGCCATTTTAGTATCATTTTTCTTGTATTTATTCAAATTTTGAAACTTCGCCAGTAAGCACTCATCTGTAATATCTACATCTGCAATTCTTACATCAAGTTTTCTATCATGAATCTCCTGCTTATACGCATCAAAAAGTTTTTTACGTGTTCCAAACAGCTCTTCCAATGCATATTTAAGAGGTTCGGATATCTCAACGACGTAATATAGAGGCTACAATCTTACTGCCAAGATGAAACACATCTAATATAAGTTTCAGGAACCGAGATATGCCCATGTACTGTATCTAAAAATTTCTTTTCTCTCATAATTCAAAGATGTTTTTAACGATTTCAGAAAGTGAGTCTCGTGTTTCGAAGACGATAGAACTGACGTTCAAAGCAATCTTGTATAGCCTTGTTTTTTGGGAGAACAATGTATTACATTATCAACCTCCACCATATCCATTATATGTTGAATGACTTGTTCTTGCTTCCAATGCTGATAAACTGGTCTTTCTGTGAATCCACTTCAATTTCTTCAAAAGTAAACTAAGTATCTGTTCTTCCATGAGAGAGTGCACTACCTATGATATCAGCTATTTCAATATTCTTTTACATACTATTTCGCTAAATTTTCAAGACTTGTCATCTGAACACTTTATATGCAATCTTTTTCACCCATGCAGGACTTACCAGCACGATGAACATCATATAACCGAAGACTGTTGCTCCAAAGCCATAACCCAGAGTCTTGTTGATCTTCTTGCGATCTTTGAGTTGCTTCTTGGCAAAAGCCCAACCATTGCGTCTCTTCTTGAAGAGAGCATTGGTGAAGCGGAAGCGAAGAACAACATCTGGAATGTTAGCATGCTTCGTTCCCTTGCTCATACCATCCACCCAAAGCATCGTGTCTTGATTTTGGCGATACTCTGGACGATACTTGCATCCAGCCTTATCGAAGAAGCTCTTGCGGAACAGAACCGCCGGATGCGCATGAGGATTTCTACGAGCAAAGAACTCATAGCACTCCTTCGAACCTTCAGGATAGACAATCATCTTACCACGGCTCTCGCTATTCTCGTCAATCTCCTCAATAGCCCCTCCCACTACATCTATCTCAGGATGAGCCAATAAGTATGCCATCTGTTTCTTTAAACGCTCAGGCATTGAAATGTCATCCGCATCCATACGAGCGATATATTTATAGCCTTCCTTGAAGCAGATGTCAAGTAGGTCGTTCAGCACAATAGCCAAGCCTCTGTTCTTGGAGAACCACTGTACGGATACATTGTCCTTGGTTTCATAGTCTTTTAAACAAGAAACCAGTTCTTCTCCCACAGGCCCATCTACTCCAATGATAAGTTTGAAATCCCCCTTGTAAGTCTGATTTAAGATACTATTAAGAGACAAGCGTACATGAGGCGCTTTATCGTTCTTGTATACTGGTAATATTACCGCTATTTTTTCCATTATTGAAGTATTTGATTCGTTCAACTCATTTATGCTGAGTTAATCGAAATATATTCGCCTTAATCCAAGTTCACGATATATAATCCACGGTGACCTTCGAAAATTGAATCAAAGCAAACCGCCTTACCATCTTGCCGCCAACGTGGATGAAGGTCACAACGAGTATCATTGTCATACTTGAAAGGCGCAAACACACGAGCAATCACCTTCATATCCTTTGCGTCAGAATCGGTATCTCTGAGCAACTTGATATCAGCTACACGTGCACGATTAGGATATGAGTCCGTCACCACCAAACTGCTATCCGTAGGACAGTAACTTGGATGACCGTCGTTGCTCAACTGCCCCCACAGGTGCTGCCACTCTTGAGTCTTGTCTTTCATTAGATAATATCCAGGACCCCACTCCTTCTTACGTTCGAAGGCGATGATTTCCTCATCATTCTTCCAATAACAGTGACTCACCATATCATCGTCAGACAGCACGTACATACCCGTACCATCCACATTGCAGGTCACCAGACGAGTGTACTTTCTCTGACCGCAGAACCAACGGTACAACACCATAAAGCGCTTGCCGTTAGGTGACAGCATCAGGTGGTTCACCTTATGTACGCTTCCTTTCTCCAACATTTCTGGTCGAAGTTGGAAGTTGGCAAAGTCGGTATATTTCAACAATTCTGTTACCTCACCAGTTTCAATATCCATTTTCCATATAGCAATAGTATCAGGAAGCGCTACCCCCTTTGTTACCTCAGGAAGTTCTGCATAGCCATAACCCAAGCGAAGCGAATGTAGGCGAGAAAAATCCAAACTCAAGGCTGTCTTACCATCAACTGAAACTGTATAGCAAGGCATTGGCAATACACGCTCCTCCATGGTATCAATGTTCAAGATTACTGAACAGTACTTACCATCACGCATATCATTATACAGAATGCGACTTTTGAAATCAGGTCCCAACCACTGAGCCATACAACCTTGCTGAACATTCCATGTGTGAGTAGTCGCAATCCTCTTACAATACCTTTCATTGTTAGAATCAAAATTCAGGTTGAGTAAACAAATATCTGCTTTTCCAATTGGATCAGGATTAGACCAAGTATCTTTAGCCCTCATGCAAATCATATAACGCATACTTGCATCCCAAGGCGACTTATCGTAATAACCAAAGAAATACTCATGATTAGGGTCGTTAGGCGATACACGTACAATATTTCCCTCCGACTTAATTTTCGAGCTCACAGCGTAGCACCCCAACTGGTATACACGCTTGATATATTTCTTCACAGCTGGATACTTGTTCAACTGATAGTTGATTTTCTGTTCTATCCCCATTTCTACAACAATATATAATATATAGAAAACTAACTCTTTTTTATGTCTCTGATTATCTCAATAATTCTTATGGGTAAAAGTCCTTTAATATATCTTTTGGTACACCATTTGTAATAAAGCAAAAGATATTTCCCTCCCACTACATTGCGTTTTTTTAAAATTATAGAATAATCTCTACAAGCTTTCATCAATCCAAGATTTGAAGCACCTCCATCACTCATATTTGTGATAATTCTATTCGGAAAAATAAAATTCACGTCATTCTCTACAAACCTTAAGATCAAATCAGTGTCTGCCATTATTCGTATTGAGATGTCAAACAACCCTATTTTTTCATATAAGGATTTTGGAACAAATGTTGCAGGATGTCTAATACCACCCATCTCATATACTTTCGCCATTGATTTCATCAATTTCTCATCTGTTTTAAGAACCTGAATGGCACCATTGTCATAATAAAAGTTCATCCAACCACAACAAATAGACATGTACTTGCTATCATTATTACGATAACAATCCTCCACAAGACATAAAGCATCTGGTTCTAACCAGTCGTCACTATTCACAATACCTATGATTGTACCAGAGGATTGCATGATACCCTTGTTCATGGCATCATATATTCCTCTATCAGGCTCGCTTTTCCATTTCATACGACCTTCAAACAGAGGTTCATATTTCTTGACTATATCAAGAGTTAAGTCCTTCGATCCTCCATCTACAATGATATATTCATAGTCTTTAAAAGTTTGCACCAATACCGACTTTATTGTACGTTCAATAGTTCTTTCGCTATTAAAGCAAATTGTTATTATCGAAAAAAGCATTCAAAAAAAATTATTGGAAATTCAAATTTTATTCATTTGGGGTATATTAATTCCCAAAAAAACATATACGGAACAACATTGTAAAATTCCTTAGATGTATCATAATAAAAAAAAGCTATAAACGATATTGTTATACATAGATATATTAGTGATTTGAATTTTGTACGTTTGAAGATTATCGGTATATATAGTGGTAAGAAAACGCTAAAATAAAAAGCAATACGAGTTATTGAATCTCCACCTATCAAACCTAAACTCTGAAATAAAAAAGAACAATATGCCATCCACCTTATAAAATTTTCTATTTGAAGCTCAACGTTATTTTTGTAAACCTCATTTTTAACAGAAAAATCGTTAGACTTAATAAATAGTGGCAATAGATATATAAATAAATATAAAATTATAAGATTAATAGCGCTTCCTCCATTCATGTACATAAGGTATTTTTCTCTAAATAATAATGGTACGATAAACGAAAATATTGCACCATAGAAAGGTAACAAAAGAAGCGTAATACCTAATAAACTAATTGTGAGTTTATTCGTATGCCTTATATTCCATAAAGGCCACACAAAAAAGTAAATAATAGCTGAAGAATGAAGAGAAAAAGCTAAAAATACACTAACTAAAAAATATTTAATTTTTCTCTCTACAATAAATTTAAATGAAAATAGTGTTATTGAAAATGCTATAGTTTGTCTTAAGCCTGTAAAGCTAAACACATAAAGGCCAAAACACACGAAAATGATTATTGACAAATAAACATTAACAGAGAAACGATAATATATATAACCAATCAAAGAAAAAATAAATAACGACGTTACAGCCAAAAATATCTGAGGATTATCAGATATAAAAGATATCAATTTATTAAAAACAACATAACCTTGTTCAAAACTATTTATTTTTTCAGTGAATATTGCGTTTAATGGTATTTCACTTATTAATGTAAATTTCTGATAGTAACCATAACCATTACCCCATACATCTGTACCACAAGTTGGAGATCTTAAGGACTGTACTAAAACAGGTCCAAGACATAATAATATAATTTTTGAGACTTTCTTCTCGTTGCTAACAAACGAACCAACTAAAATAAGATATAGAAACAGAAAAAAAAATATATCAAAACTCATATTACTGATTCGTTTTATATAAAGAATTATATATACTTAAATAGTTACTTAGCATTGTAGAATTTGCATATACCTTTTTTGCTTCATGTTCAATATCTGTTTTTTGTATATTAGCAGTAATAATTTTACAGATTGATGCTTTTATTGCTTTTAAATCACCATACTCAACGAAGGCACTGAACTTCTCTATTGCTATACTCTCTGGCCCTCCTGCCAGAAATCCAACAACTGGCGTTCCACAACAAAGAGACTCTGCTGTTACCATAGAATAAGTTTCTCTTTTTGACAACATCAAAGTAACATTAGCAACACTGTACAAAGAAGCTAATTCTTCTCGGCTTTTTGCAGCTCCCCATAAATGAATATTATTTGGTAATTTGCCTTCTTCTACTTGATTATTCAAGCAAACCACAACAAAACGAATGTCAGGCATCATTTTTGCTAGTTGAACAATCATCCACCCTCCCTTAAGATCTTTCCTATCTAGAGAAAATGATGACGTTACATGCAAGATTGTTGTATCATAATCACCTTCAAAATGTAATTTTCTTGTCGGGCTGTATTTGAATATATCTGTATCAACGCCATTATTAACTACAACACAATTTAGTCTTTTTGCAATAATTGATAGTTTTATTCTGCTTTTCACCCAAGGAGATACTGCAACATTTATACATTTGTCTTCTTGAAAAGAATCAAATGCTTTCTTCATTTTTAACCAAGATATATGGGATCTATCTATTATCTTAGTACCTGTGGCTTCCTCCAAATTATTACAATCAAAACATCCATTAGGTTTCTGCCATTTATTACAGTTGTATGCATGAGGGCAATTGCCCGTATAAAGAAACTCCGCATGATGCGTAATAACTGTTTTGATGCCATTCGAACCAAGATAATACAACAGTCTATATATATTTATACAATAACAATTAATGCAATGAATATGTACTATATCCGGTTTCTGCTCTTCAATCGCTTTTATTACACGATAAGTTGATATAAAATTACCTCCATATCTTAATATTCCACAATACTTAACAAAAAAATGATGAATATGAGCTTCTATTTCATAACAGAATTTTCTTACATTATCGCTTTGGGAGGATGCTCCTCTACCATAGTAAACTAAATCGTGATACCCTTTTGATAACAATTCGTTATGTAAATCAAATACAATTTTACCTGTACTTCCCCTTTTATACATACAGTTAACTTGTATTACTTTCATACTATCATTTATTACACTGTTAATTTATTCATTAATTTGCTTGATTATCCTTGCAGGACATCCAGCCAAAACAACATTGGATTCACTAAAAGACTTAGTAACAATTGAGCCGGCTGCAATGACTACATTACTACCAGTAATATTTACCCCCCTAATATCAATGAGTTAGCACCTATCCACACATTATTTCCTATCTTAATCGTTGTATTGTGCAAGTGTTTGTCACCTGTTTCTTTGCGTAGCCATGACTGAATATTTATACCTGTAGCAACAAGCATTGAGTTTGCAGAAATAGTAACATCATCTCCTATAATAATAGGATTATATGCATTTAAATACACGCCATGATTAATGCTACATCTATCACCTATGCTTATATTTTGAGGATACAAAACTTTTATACTTCCCCAAATTCTAATAGAACCGACCTGTCCGAAAATATTCTTATACAAAATAGTCAACAAAAGGGATTGAAAGTTAGAGACTCTATTATATATCTTAATCAAAATTTTCTTTATCATTAACGCTTAATGATTTAGTTAAAAAATATTTAGATTGGGCTATCATTGAAATAATAGATGAAAAATCCACATCATCATAATTTATTGAATTTTCCATCAATTCAACAATATTATTTATTGATGCTGTTCTGTTCTTTAGTTTAACACAATCCAATAGATCAAACACTCTGTCATTACCAGAACCATTAGTTTGTAATGGCAAATAAATAAATTGTTTTTTTAACATCAGTGCGAAAACTATACCATGAAATGATGTGGTAAAAAAAATACTTGAGTATAAAATATTACTTAACCATTCCTCTACCGATGCATAATCATAGACAACTCCTTCATAAATTTCTTTTGCTGGACTATAACCAGAAGCTGTCGTACAAATGGCTTTATAGCCTTTTTTATTAATTTCTTTGAGAACCTCATTGAAATGGATTTCGTTTGGAGTCCCTACGTTTAATAAATAAAGGTATGCGAAATCAGATTGATATTTCCTATTTGTCGCTAACCCTATATAATGATCTGCTGACAAAAGAAAAGTTGAGTCTATACATCTTTCTGCGTTTATACCTCTTTCTCGACAGAATCGAATTCCGTTTATCTCTCTTGTAGAAACATAGGAAAATCTACTTACCAATTGTTTAAATAATACATCATCTTCTACTGGGCAATAGCTATGTCCAAAACTTACAGCATAGGCAATTCGAATTGTATTCTTTAATCCAAAATCCAAATACCATGCTCTTTCATTTATAGATTTTTTCAAAGATCTGGCCCAAACTTGATCACTACCTGTTATATAAACATCTGCTATAGGAGCATTAGTTTGAAGCTCTTGTAGAGAAACATAGGTGTCCTTACTTAAATTTAGATATTTTTTTTTGAAATCACCAAATCGCCTTTTTTTTGCATCAAATTCAGCACGGTCTACATCTCTCAAGCTAATATGTAAAAAAGAGATTATTTTTTTGATACAAAACTTTAAATATCTATATCTTCCTTCAAGATTTGTGAATCTGATGTCATAGGCATCATGTCCCAAATCTCGTAAATATCGTTGAAGTGCGTATGTTTGCAGAATACCACCATAATTATCAATAGCATTCCACATTGTCATAATACCGATTTTCATATTTTAACTTTAGACAAAAAATTACTAGTTATTCTTTTTTCGTCTTCATTCATAACAACAAACGAACAAACTGAAAATAATATGCAATAGAGTAAGCTCTCTGCTGCAAATAACAACCATCCACTACATTCAAAGAATGTATTGATATATATGCTTATTATCATGGGCAAGATAAGAGGTACTGTTTGTTTTACAAATGTATACTTAAAGAACTTAAAAACATCTATTTTAAGACTCCTGTACATAATTATATCTAGTCCTATTGTCCTCACAAAGGAAGAGATAAATATAGATAGACACATACCTAAAACGTCAAAAAATGAAGTTAGTATAATACCTAATACTATATTCAGCACCCCCATGACTATAAAGACTTTCGCTTGTTCTTTAACCTTATTTTGAACAACTATTGCGTGAGATCCTACTTCTTGTGGTAGTTGAAAAACACATGGAAGAATTAATAATATTATACAAATATACGAATCGGCGAATTGTTCACCTAACCACAAATTTAAAAAATCCTGCCCTAGGGTTATAAATCCAAAAACAATAGCAGAAACTATATAAAATTGCATACGCCCGACTTTTATCATCAAAGGCAGGACATTTCCATATTCCTTAATATACACCCTAGAAACTCGTGGCAAGAACAATCCACTCAAAGCGTCTGCAAAATAAAACACATACCCTTCTATGGCATTAGCAATGCCAAATATTGCGATACTGGCTGAACCGCAGAAGACTCCTAATATCGTAGGTGCTATAGTAAAAATTAATCTCTTACATATAGATACAATTGTAATCCAACCAGAAAAGTGAAGTATTTCCTTAATTTCCAATCTATTCAAATAACGCAAATCAACTTTTGTATCTGTAAACCTATATATACACCATAATTTCGCCAAATATGCAATCATTCCAGACCAAATATTGACCATCACAAGAGTATACAAACCACCATCATATAACAACACAATTGTCATAGTCAAAACAACTAATATCTTATGAATTATGTCACACACTTTGTTTTGTACAAATTTCTCATTAGCTGTTAAGACTCCATTTACAGGAATAAATGGTAAAGAAAAAATAGAAAATGAAGCCGCCATTATATAGATAACCTTGAACTTTTCTATTTCTTCTAAGGTTAATTCTTTGTATATATATGGAATAAAGAAATATACACTACATAAAACTAAAAACAAGAATATATCAATAACAAGATACATACGAAGTACAAGTCCAAGACACTGTTCCACTTTGTCTTTCTTACCATCTGCCAGATAAATGGACAAAAATCGAGTAACCGCAGAACTTAACCCGAAGTCAAATACAAAAAGAGAAATTACAGAAAGAGCTAATGTAAATAATCCATAATTCTCCTTCCCAATAGAATGAATCATCCAGGGAGTAAACACTAATCCAGTAACAATGTTTATTCCTATAGATATGTATGACATGATAGCTCCCAAAGCTATTTGTTTTCTACTATCTAACTTCATTGAATAGGCAAACTACTTGCTGATAGATAAATTTTCCACTGGCACTTTATATTGTGCTTGGTCTATTTTATTAGGATCAAAAGTATCATTGATAATATCCATGAATATATCATAGATACAATCATTAAGATGGCGAGTTGAGAAACAATGTTCTGCTCGCCATTTCATTTTAAATCCAATATTTTTTGCTTCCTCTTGGTTATTAAGTACCCAAAGTATTTTATCCTTTAAAGCTACAGTGTCTCTCTCTTTAACGATTAATGCATCAGGACCTAACTGATAAGGAACAGAACCAGAATCAGATCCAATCACAGGAAGGCCTGTTGCCATTGCTTGTACAAGAGCAACAGAAAAAGTTTCAATCCAATCGGCAGTCCTAGGTGTGTGCAACGCACAATCCATTGCATTCCAATATTTAGGCATTTCCTGCTGACTAATATGTCCTGTCATGATAACCTTGTTTTCGATTTTTCTAGCTTTTAAATGTTGTAATAAGCGATTTTCATCAGATTCGAGACCACCACCAATCATCAGATACTTCCAATCCCCTTCTTTCGGTAATGCCTCGATTATGTCATCAAGCCCCTTGGCTGCCGTGAATCTTGTTGCACTTCCAAATACAAAAGAATCCCCTAACCCATATTTTTTCCGGATTTCAGTTCTAAAGTCACCATTAGGTTTATATACGTCTGTATCAACACCAACTTGTGTACACATATAAATTGGACCTTTATACCCCTCTTTCTTAAAACTTTTTATTGCATCTGGATAATGGCATATAATAGCATCACTATAATTATTTAAGCACCTTAAATGATTGAAGTGGTAAAAAAATTTAAGCATAGACTTTATAGGATGCTTCTCCCAATTATAGAAAATATCCCAGTTTGGTCCCCTCATACTAAAAGTTACAAACTTGGTGTTGGGCAGTATCTTTGATAACTTCAAAACAGGAAACAAAGATGATTGAAGATGAGTTCCAACATGATATACTAATTGAGGTTTTATTTTCTCAATTTCGTATAACATTTCTGTTGATTGCCAAGAACCAGTTCTATCAATTGAGTACTCTACAGGTAATACATGATAATTATTGTCGTCAATTTTGGGGCAATAAGATAAGTCATTACCACCAGTTGTCATTGCGCCTACTCCTCCATATTGCCAGTTTTTGGGCGAAATTAAAGTCAAATCAATATCTTTATGCTCTTTAGCAAATAATAACCAACGTTTTCTAATATATTCTTTTGTGAAAACATGATTTACAATAACTATTTTATTCATATTTATAATAAGTACTCAGTGTTATACACCCTCCTGAAAATCAAGAGGATAATTCTTTGTTTTTATTAATTATTTATAACTAGATTATACAGCTAAAAGCATAAGATCGAAGCTTTCATAATTCTTATTCCCATCCATCAACATAGTTCTATCCTTTTTCAAAAAAGTTTCTCGCATATCTTGGATACACATATTTGCTTCCTCTGAAAGCAGCAAGTTCCTCGAATACATTTTTGCATAAAGTCAATACAAGCATATATTTCAGAAGTAACTCATTCAGTTTTTGCAAATCAACTATTATTTACTTCAATTCCTCATTATCCCAATATCAGTTAACACTTTCTTTGTAAAAGCCTTAGCTCCTATCTGATTCAACAAGAATGAATCTAAAAAAAATGTTCTATCATTTGAGAATTCAGAATCGTCCATATAATTAATGAAACGAACAGATTGGTCATCAATTTGGGCAAATAAAGAATCAAGTAGAATTTCGCGAGCTTTTATTGAGAACTTTTCGGCAAGAGTATGATACATAGGAGGTAATACCATAACAGGAGTGGCATTGTGCTCCTTACAAAATGTAATTATTTTATTAAGATGATATGCAGCATCCAACACACTATCTTGATTTACCAAAGACAACGGTAAAGAAAAATCATTTACGTTAAACTCCTTCAACCAACCATCAAACCATCGTTGTGCATCTTTCTGCAGTTGTTCTTCTGATAAAATTTTTTCCCCTTTAATGAATGGTCTCTTTAAAAGATACCAAAATTCTTTTACCATATTATAAAGGGGCATATACAATAATGGTCTATTATACCTTGCCATCACCTCATTCTGCTTTCTCTTTGAAAAATTAGGTATAGAACTTGGATAAAGAATAGCATAATACCTATCCTCAAAACAATCATATCTTCCTGAAAGCGCACTAAAAACACACAAAGACAATATCACAATGGTGCCCTCGGGTTTTAAGTAACTGACATAATTTTTCAACACTTCTTCGTCACAAACAAGCGGATTGCAAGAAAGAGCCCAATTTGCCGCTTTGATATTCATGCCCTCATAATTAAAAGCATAAACCCCAGAAGTACTTCCAAGATTGACAACATCAAGATTAAAAGTTGAATGAATTATTAGCTTGCGACAATCTTGAAACAAGATATCATTAAACCATCGGCTACGTCGGATTATCGCATTAAAAATATGGAATATCTTTTTGAATATATTTCTAATCATATTCCTGGACAAGTTTTTGATTCTACTATATACTGATAGTCTTTATTTAGTGCAGAAATCTCTTCAACTTCCTCTTTGGTGATTTCAAAATCCCAAATCTGAAAATTTTCGACAAGACGATTCGTTTTTTTTGATTTTGGCAAAGGTAAACATCCTCTTTCGACATTCCATCTAAGCATTATTTGTGCAATAGATTTACTGTATTTCGTGGCAATTGTTTTCAAAGGTTCGAGTGGAATCCTATCTGAGGCCAAATCCATTAAAGGGGAATATGTCATAATTAAGCAATTATGTTCATTACAATAATCAATAATTCCTTGTTTCGTTCCTATAGGACTAACATATACCTCATTTATTTCAGGACATACTCCAGTTTCATGAATTAGATTCTCAATGTGACGCTCATGAAAGTTAGAAACGCCAATATATCGAACAATTCCTTCTTCCTTCAATTTAATCATTTCTTTCCAAATGTCTATATAGTAGGCAGGATAAGGATAATGTATTAACAAAGAGTCTATATAATTTGTCCTCATCTCACGTAGCGATATTGATACTTTCTCACGAACAACTTCAGCGGCTGTATGCCGTTTCATAAACATGCTTTTCTCATTGAAATAGACCCCTATCAGTGGTTCATCAGCATGAGCATTATTGTCAGAAATTTTAGTCTGAAGAAACAAGTCTTCTCTTGTAAGACCGAGGGAACCAAGTTCAGAAACAGCCAATCCAATTCCGAATTCACCCCTGTAATCATCGGCAGTATCAAAGAGTCGATAGCCAATCTTTGAAGCATTAAACACCATATCAGCCATAACTCTCCCTTGGAACGGGAAAGTGCCAAGACCAATCATCGGTATCTCAACACCCTTTTTGTTTGTAAGCTTCATACGTATTAAAGTGTAGCATGAATTGCGTCAACCATTTCACCGACATTGTCCCACGAAAGGATTTCCTTTGATGTGAGTTTTATGTCAAATACGACTTCAATCTCTTTAATGAGTTGCACATGTGCGAGGCTATCCCATTCATCAATATCCTCAGCTACAGTATTATTGGATATTTCTATTTCCTCATTATCAAAAACGTCCCGGAAAATCTCCTGCAACTTTTCTATAATTTCTTTCTTTTCCATTACGGTAATATATTTATAATTGAATTTTCGATATTTTCTTTGGCAACACACCGATTATCTGCTCAATAATTCTATTAGCTATTCGTCTACGTATCTGCTCAATTACATAAGCTGCAACAAAAAAGAATATTAACCAAAGAGAAGCATGTGATAAGAAGCTCAAATAACTATCTTGCAAACGTGACTTCAAATTTTCGACCATTATATTTCGTAGTACAACATCCTGTATCAAAAGAACGGCTACTACGGTTTTTGCGAGGCTGTTGACAGATTTTGATTGAAACTGTATGTTTTTGAAAAACAAAAATACAAGTACAGACTCAACAATAACCAATGGATTATTGTACCCAAAGAAATACATACCATTAAGATGGGTATATTTAACAAAAAAGAAACAAAGTAAAGCGTTTATTACAGCGATTAATACATATCCAAATATGCAAATTTTACTTTTCAGTTCTATTGCATCTCTTTGAATGTATCCACCTATCATATAAATCAAAATCAAATGTTGAACCGTATATCCATTTGCATTTGCATTAAAACCTGCAAAATACCCCGAAAACACATTCAAAAAGACTAATAGACCAACAACGATTCTCAGCTTGTTTATTTCCATGCTTTGTATACAAAAGTTACAAATAGGAGCAAAGAACATAAGCCAGAAATACGTTGGAAAGAACCAATTATCAGTCTTTGTAATGAAGAAGCATTTCACTAAATCCTTGATACTATTGCTTTCTGTGTAACTCAGAACAACGAATGCCAGTAAATTATAGAATAAACATAAAAAGTAAAGGTTTAAAACATTCTTAACAGTCAACCTTATACTCCAATAACCTGATATAAGGACAAAAAGGTTTACTGCGATACATAAAAAACTGCAGGGCAATATTACCCCAACCCATTTATATCACATTGATACACAGATATTTATGCTCCATAAACAGTATTTATAATACACCTCACGATGAAATGCCACATAATGACCATCATCATAGCTATAATTCTGAGAAGCTCAAAATTTGATTTTCTAACAGACATACTTAACTTTACTTCTTTTCAATATAACATTCTCTATTCTGATACTTCTCCACATCAAGCATCCATTGATCAGTTTCGATACCCTCGATTGTCTCAAAACCAAGGTTGGAATAGTGCTCCTTTACCATTCCGTTCTTTGCGGTTGGAAGATACTCCCCAATAATCTTCTTGAAGCCATTTTGACGTGCATACTCTACAAGGGTGTTGAGCGTGAAGTTCTCCATTCCCCTTTTCAGTACTCGACAACTCATAAACCAAGTATCAATGAACAATGCTGGTTCTTGAGCATTATCAAAGGACTTTTCCATAATAACGACAGCAATCAGACCATTGTCACCAAACTTATCTTCAAGAGTGAAGCTGCAAGTCACGTATCGGTCGCTTTGCTCAATGGCAGTAATCTGATCTTCGGTATAACGAACGGTACGAAGGTTGAACTGATTGCTTCGTTGCGAGAGTTGGGCCACACGAGGAATGTTGAACTTATCGAAGCCTTTAACCTCACTTACCATATTGAGCGACTTGAGAAATTCTGCTTCATTGGCGAATGTCTTGGCTGCCGTCACACGCTTTGCCTCTACCTGATATTGCTTTGTACGGTCTTTGTCGGCATTACTGTAAGATGCAGTCTCAAAAAGGTTCTGAGTATAGAGGAACTCAAGATACTCTCCCGGATCTTCAGGAAGTTCAGGCACCGTCACCCCAAGTACATTCTCGCGAACCATATTGCGTTCGAAAGGATTGTCATCAAGAAAGACCATCGAATCAAAGCCAATGTTCAGAATACTTTGGATAGTGCGGATATTGTCAGCTTTGTTTTCCCAATTGGCAATAAAAACAGAAATATCATCGAGTTTCAAGACCATTTCAGGATTCTTCTCAAAAGGTTCCTTAGCCTTATCTTCATCATTCTTCGAACATACGCACACGATAATTCCACGGTTCTTCAGTTTCTTCACCCACTCTTGGAACTCGGTAAATGTCTTACCAATACCCAATCCATGGCCTATTTGAATGTTCTCCCAACCGTCATCTCCTACGACACCACCCCAAATAGTATTGTCAAGGTCAAGAATCAAGCACTTCTTGAACTTACCTTCAATAGAGCCGATGATATCCATGGTACGTGATGCAACGTATGGAAGCGCATCAAGCGATAGGAGCATTTCGGTGCTGACATAGACGGTAGAGTCGAACATCATGTCGCGACCGAACTTGTTCTGCAAACTGCAGAGGTCGCAAATGAAAAGGTTCCGACACTCCTGAGCCAGATTCATCAGCTCATAGTTAAGTTTGCGAAGCTGATAGGTGAAACTGGTCTGCACCTTGTTGGCATATGAACCGAAGACAGTATCCTCTATTTCAGGATAGTTATAATAGATGATGTACCCTGAAACTTGCGCACAAATGGTACGGATAAACTCAAGACGATCGTCTGCCATACGCGCCTGCTCATCAGCAGACATCATTGCATACTTCTCCAGCAGCTTGTGAGTAGATTGGAACACAATGGTGTACTTCGCATCATGCTGATAAAGGTCACTTGTAGGGTCGAGCACTTGACGTTCCACCTGATTGTATTCCGCTTCAAAAAGATCGATGTTGTAACCTCTCTCAATGCCCATACCCTTGATGGAAGTTGCAAGGAACTGAGTAGCCGAATCACCAAGGAGCGAAACCTTGACGATTGGAAGGTTAAACACCTCCTTCTTCAAGTTACGTTTTAGTTCTTTGAATGTTATCATTTTGATTATGCTTTCCAATAAATATCTTCGTCAACTACCTCAGCTGGAGAACCAATGGCCAATGTAAAATTAGGCAATTTTCCATATACCATAGATCGCGCACCCACAATTACGCCTATACCTATCTTAGCCCCTGGCATGACTGTTACTTGCTCTGTAAGCCATGAATGTTGACCAATCTTTACTGGTCGTTTGTCCTTATATATTCGACGGGACATAAAATGACCACCGTTATTATCACGAATCGTCACATTTCGACCAAAATACACGTCGTCGCCGATAGTAATGTGGTTGCCACAAATAATTGTAGTCCCTATGTTATAAATGTTATTCGAACCTATTTCCAACTTAGCTCCATTAAAGACTTCTATGTCTGCTCCATAGGCGATTGAACAACTCTTTATTTGTAATGTGCCACCTTTATCAACAAGTAATCGAGTTTCCAGTTTTGAACCTTTAACACGCTTATAACCCAAATTCACAGTTCCCTCGACTACAATCTGTCCACCTTTCGCAATATCCAACACACAATGTTTTTGGATAATCAAGAAACACCCCTTCGAAATATTCGTTTTTATTCTTCTATTAAGAGTGTTATAATAGATATTCTTTATCCACACTAATGGGTTTAATCTTGAGGCTCGTGCAATGTGATAAAAGTAACGCACGTAATTCTTAAGAATCGCCTTAAATGACAAAGGCTGATCTACAGGAATCTTTATATATTTCTTAGCAAAATCAACAAACTTCAGATTGTTTAAATCGTTATAAAACGCATTTCTATTAATTGCAGGTTTTGATATTGGTGTAACCAATGGTAGGTTGCTTCTTACCACTGATTCTAAAGATATTTCTTGTACCTTGAAGGAGCTTTGTGCAGAATTGAAAAAGTCCCCCCCCCTTTGGGAGTTGACAAGAATTACAGAAGTTCCCAAATCATGGTCATACTCCTTACCTACAATTCTTTCTGCTCCCCATAAATCACCTATAGTAATATCCGCTATTCTTGGGAACCCTTTGAACTTACATTCATAGCAAGATGGACGCGCATAGGCATGTGTACCAATGAATCCGTAAGTAAAGTAATTGGTATCCTTCTTATCATATTCTACATCACCATTCTCAAAAACAATCTTGGTAGTTAGTTGCCTCCACCCAAGTTCCTTATTTTTTGCCTTATAATAGACTATCTTGCTATTATGCTTTTCTTCCATATAATCAAGATAGCCTCGAAGTATCTTTGGAGAGTTAATGCCCAAACAGATTAAATCAAGAATAATCAAATTCTCATACTCTTTTCTTAAAAAAGAACGCAAACCGGCCATCTGACAAGGAAGACCGCACACCAATACTTTTTCTCTAGCCTTAAGCAACTCTTGTACTTGCTTAAAAAACCCCTGTGAATCGCTTTGTACGTACTTGGAATTACGCAGTTTTTCCAAATCAGCCTTATCAGAAGATAAAAATTGAGTTACAGAATAATCATCATTAAAAACGGCACCTCCTACATATCCTCCACATTTGTACATCTTTTCTGCTAACGTAGCAAATGCACTTCCTGAAGTTGAGTCAAAAAGTGATTGTAAGTTCTTGCATTGAGCAGCAAAACATTTGGGCTTTTCAAAATCGTTTTTTTTTAGTTCTCCCGCATGTATCACAGGACAAACTTTCTCACAGAGATGACAATCTATGCAAGTATCTCTATCCACAACAGGATATAAGAATCCTTCTATATCCTCTTTGAATGAGATAGCCCCCTTAGGACAAATGTCGCCACAGGCATTGCAGCCACAACACTCTGATTTATTAATGATATTTATCATTGGATTTTTTTCTATGAACTTTATTGTAGTGATCTACAAGTGAAGGTTTCCTTCCAGAACTTGTGAAGATAATTCAGGGCCTCCCGCATATAACAACTTTTCTGCTCCTCCTCACTTTTCAACCCCTGCAGCAGGTTTGTCCTCAAGTTTATTATCGCTTCCATGGTCAGTAATCCTTTCAAAAAATAAAAATATGTAATATGTTCTTGTTTTTTATCTTGCATTTCCTAAAGATTTTACTATTGATTTCTGAACATATACCACAATGAACTATAAATATTATTTGACTATACCCTTCTCAAGATATTCAGCAAGATTCATCTTGCGAATATCAGCTGCGGCATTATCAGCAGCAACCTTGGCCATATCGTGCTTTACCATGAGTTCAACGAGCTGTTCGAAACTGGTGGTTTGAGGATTCCAGCCTAGTTCTTTCTTTGCCTTGGTAGGATCACCCCAAAGGTTAACTACGTCTGTAGGACGATAGAAATCTTCGCTTACAGCAATTACAACCTTACCAGTTGCTGCATCAACCCCTATTTCGTTTACGCCTTCCCCTTCCCAACGAAGTTCAATGCCTGCATAATGGAAAGCGAGAGTAGCAAACTCACGTACAGTATGCTGAACACCTGTTGCAATCACAAAATCTTCAGGCTTATCGTGCTGAAGAATAAGCCACATACACTCTACATAGTCCTTGGCATACCCCCAGTCACGGAGGGAATCAAGGTTACCAAGATAGAGGCAATCTTGTTTTCCCTGAGCAATGCGTGCAGCAGCAAGGGCGATTTTGCGGGTTACAAAAGTTTCGCCTCGACGCTCAGATTCGTGGTTAAAGAGGATACCTGAGCAACAAAACATATTATATGCCTCACGATATTCCTTTACAATCCAGAAACCATAAAGCTTTGCTACTGCATATGGAGAATATGGATGGAAAGGAGTATTCTCGTTCTGTGGAACTTCCTCGACCTTACCATAGAGCTCAGAAGTTGATGCCTGATAAACCTTACAAGTTTTCTCCAAATGGTTGGTACGAACAGCCTCAAGGATGCGAAGGACGCCTACAGCATCAACATCGGCCGTAAACTCCGGAGCATCAAAACTCACCTGAACGTGCGATTGTGCTGCGAGGTTGTAAATCTCAGTAGGCTGCACCTTGCCGACAAGTTTCACAAGTGACATTGAGTCGCCCATATCGGCATAATGGAGGTGAAAGTTAGAGGTACCTTCGAGGTGTGCAATACGCTCACGGTAATCAACGGATGAACGACGGATGATACCATGAACTTCGTAACCCTTAGCGAGAAGGAACTCAGAAAGATAGCTACCGTCCTGACCGGTAACACCGGTAATAAGTGCAATGTTCTGTGACATAAATATGCTATATTTTTCAATTACGTTTAAACCTTCAAACTCTCAGTGTACCAATGGAACAAGTGTTGTACACCTTCCTCAATCTCAAGCTTGTGAGTCTAGCTTAGTGAATGAAGTTTACTAACATCAATAAGTTTACGCATGGTACCATCGGGCTTGGTAGTGTCAAATTCTACGGCTCCTATGAAACCAACCGCCTTTACTACAAGTTCTGAAAGTTGACGAATGGTGAGTTTTCCTTGCCTGTACCGACGTTGATACGGCAGTTACGAATCTCACCAAGGCTCGGGATAGCTCCACCTCGACCTATTGAATGATTGCAATCAACGACTCCATTGACCTTGTTACCGTAGTGAACGGATGAGTATTCCTCGACACCAATGACGTCGGAGAAGTTAACATTAAGAAGGATATGAGCACTTGTATCGGCCATATCCTCGTTACAAAAAAAATCACGAAGAGGGTTACCTGTGTCCCAGAGAGAAACCTTATTGTTCTTAATACTATACTCTAAAGATGTCCACCTCTGAGCTATTGCTATCAATAACGTAACGGAAAGTCTCACCATTCTCCTTGATATTAGTTCCCACAGGGCGGATACTAAGGGCTTTGCAAATTACTTCCCAGTTACCGTCGTTAATGAGTTTTGCAAGATAAACTTTATGCATCATGGCAGACCAAGTGGAAGTTATCGTTCGAATCGTAAAGGTTGGCAGGCATTGCGGCAATGTAATTGGTGCCATACTACAGATTATATGACTCACATATCTCGAACCTTGTAATTTTAGCAATGGCATACTCCTCGTTGGCGTATTCCTGTTCGCTAGTAAGACGGCAATCCTCCTTCATAAGCTGTGGATCATTTTTCGGGTAGATACAGGTAGAACCGAGAAAGAGGAGCTTCTCCACACCATGAGCGTAGCCTCTTATATGACGTTGCACTGAATCTTCATGTTCATCATAATGAAATCGGCACGATAGAGCGAATTGACCATTATACCACCAACAAAACTACGGCAAGAACTACTGCATCAGGCTGCTCCTCGTCAAAGAAGTTCTTGACGGCCACTTGGTCTGTAAGGTCAAGCTCCTTATGGTATGACCTATAAGATTGGTGTAACCTCTCTGAAAAAAATAGTTCCATATTGCTGATCCAACAAGCCCTCTATGGTCTGCAACGTATATTTTTGATTTTTCTCTAACATACATTAACGTAGTCTTTTCCCTATATATCTATAAATCTTAATCAAATATTTATTTGCACGTACCGTAATACTTAACATACCACTCAGCAAACGCTCTCAAACCAACTCGAAGCGAAGTTGATGGCTTAAACCCAAAATCCTCCTCTAGAGGAGTAGTATCTGCAAATGTCACAGGCACATCACCTGCCTGCATGGGCACAAGTTCCTTGTGTGACTCAAAATCATAATCCGCAGGTAGCACACCCGCACGAATCAACTCCTCCTGAAGGATTATCAAAAAATCTAATAGATTCTCAGGAGAATTGTTACCAATGTTATACACCTTATAAGGTGGGATTGGCAGTCCGTCCTCGCCACCCTGTTTTTTAGGAGCATGCTGCATCACACGAACTACACCCTCCACAATATCATCCACATACGTAAAGTCACGCTTGCAGTTTCCGTAGTTGAATATCTGAATCGTCTTGCCTTCACGCAACTTATTTGTAAAGCCAAAGTATGCCATATCAGGACGCCCTGCGGGACCATAGACCGTAAAAAATCGCAAACCCGTACTTGGAATGTTATACAGTTTTGAATAAGCATGCGCCATCAGTTCATTACTCTTCTTCGTAGCTGCATAGAGCGACACAGGATTATCCACCTTATCATCGGTAGAATACGGTACTTTCTTGTTCGAGCCATAAACCGAACTCGAAGAAGCGTATACCAGATGCTCCACTTCATGATGACGGCATGCCTCAAGAATATTGTAAAAACCAATGAGATTACTCTCAATATAGGCATCGGGATTGGTGATACTATAACGCACACCTGCCTGAGCCGCGAGATTTACAACAACGGATATCTTGTTCTCCGTAAAAATATTCTCTAATGATGTTCTATCAGCAATCGAAGTCTGATAGAACTGCCAGTCGCAACCTAAAACCTCAATCTCTTTTAGGCGTTCATACTTAATATTCACATCGTAATAATCGGTAATGCTATCAATGCCGATTACTTTGATGTTATTTATATCCTTAAAAAGGCGCTTCACAAGATTAGAACCTATAAAACCAGCAGCACCTGTCACGAGGACTGTTTTGCCCTCCAAATTTACATTATATGTTACCATAGATTAATCGCGCTTAAAAATGTCGCGAGTATAGACTTTCCCTACCACATCATCGAGGCAAGAGTCATAACGGTTGGCAATGATAGCTTTCGATTTTTGTTTGAACTCATCGAGGTTGTTGACTACCTGACTGCCGAAGAAACTGGTGCCGTTCTCAAGAGTAGGCTCGTAAACAATCACCTCTGCACCTTTTGCCTTGATACGTTTCATGATGCCCTGAATCGCAGATTGACGAAAATTATCTGAATTTGACTTCATAGTTAGGCGATAAACACCTACTACACACTCATGCTCTTTGTTCGCATCCCATACGGCATTCTCATTGTAGTAGCCAGCCTTGCGAAGAACAGCATCTGCTATATAATCCTTACGAGTGCGATTTGACTCTACAATCGCTGTCATCATATTTTGGGGTACGCTCTCATAATTTGCAAGGAGCTGTTTAGTATCTTTTGGTAAGCAGTAGCCACCATAACCAAATGATGGGTTATTGTAGTGAGTGCCAATACGAGGATCGAGACCAATTCCCTGAATGATGGCAGCTGAATCCAAACCTTTTACTTCGGCATAGGTATCAAGCTCATTGAAGTAACTTACACGAAGGGCAAGATAAGTATTGGCAAAGAGTTTGACTGCTTCGGCTTCTTTCAGTCCCATAAAGAGAGTATCAATGTTTTCTTTAATGGCACCTTCCTGAAGAAGCTTAGCGAATATCTCAGCAGACTCTTTCATGTGATTACCTTGAATCTTGCGGATTGCCTCGTTCTCCTCCTCCCATTCAGCAGACATCATCTTTGGATAACCCACGATAATACGTGAAGGATAGAGATTGTCTTCAAGGGCTTTCGATTCACGAAGGAACTCAGGAGAAAACAAAAGGCGGAATTCACGACGTTTTCCATCTGGCAATGGTACCATCTGAGCAAACTTCTGAGCATACTTCACATAAAGGGAACGACAGTAGCCAACTGGAATGGTTGACTTGATAACCATTGTTGCTTCAGGATTCACTGATAGTACAAGGTCAATAACGTCTTCTATATGATGTGTATCGAAGAAGTTCTTAGCCGGATCGTAGTTTGTAGGAGCTGCAATAACCACAAAGTCTGCATCCTTATAAGCAGATGCCCCATCAAGAGTTGCAGTGAGGTTCAGTTCCTTCTCCGCAAAATACTTCTCTATATATTCATCCTGAATCGGAGATATACGATTGTTAATCTTTTCCACCTTTTCAGGTATCACATCAACGGCTGTCACCTTGTGATGCTGTGACAACAAAGTAGCAATGCTCAAACCTACATAACCGGTACCAGCAACTGCTATTTGCAAATCTTCAAAGTTTCTCATATTTCTGTCTTTCTTCAACCTTATGCTTTCACTCCTCCAGTTCTTCCCACGGATAAGGATTATCCACCACATTCTGAAACTCATCAACTGCTTCCTGCTGCTCGGCAGTCAGTGATGCAACACTCCAAGAAGCAATGATAGAACGGCCCTCGTCGGCCAAAGGCTCATCGAAAACCTCTCCATAACAAGCCGTAAGCAAACGGAGTTTCAACAAAGAGGAAGGAAGGAAATCAAGGGTATCCCAGCAACGCCTCAATACCTCCTGCACATGCTGCTGTTTTTCACCATGGTCAATGAACGAGGCACTATACCCCTTCAAAAGCGCAAGACATACATTTGCCTGCTCCTCCACCGTGGTGCCCCAGGTACCGGAATTATACAAAGTTGTGGCTAAGCGATAAACTTCGCTGTTACGACGAGACAAGTCATCACTATAAATAGGACTGCCGTCCATACCCAAATACATCAGATCGTGCGCAGCACGCTGAAGGAGGAGTGCTTCTTCTAAAAGAGACATGCTATTTTGATTTATGATTTCAGAGTTATGATTTATCTATCACCAATAACTAATCATTGATTATCGACGATTATTTGATTACTTCGATGAGGTCTGGATGGATGGTCGCCATGGCAACGGCGATGATACCTTGTATAGCAATCACTACACGACGATCACGGGCACCTTTTACCTTTAGAAAAACACCTTCTTGACCCTCGAAGTCGCCACCGGTGATACGGACTTTCGTACCTTTGGAGAGATTCAGTTCTTCGGGTTGGAAATAGAGAAGATGGTCATTGTAGGTACCGGCGACGGCTATGAAACGCTGCATATCATGGTCGGGAATGATTATTTTCTGACCGCTACGGGTATCAGTAATATATTGCAAATAAGTAATTTGAGACTTAAATCGCTGCACTTCGGAAGGACGTGCGTGGACAAAAACCAGATTACGGATGACGGGAACCAAAGCACGGACTTTCCTGCCCCTACAGATACTTATCTTATATTGCATGGGAATGAAACAGCCAATATTTGCCTTTTCGAGAAGATGCATAGCTTCAAGCTCCCTGCGGTATGTGGCACGCATGGCAAACCAAACTTCGGTCTCTTTATCCATTTCTATTCTTGCTAATTTTACTTAGAAAAAGGTATTCCTTGGGGGCTTTGAACTACTATTACAGAACTGTAGTTCAATCACTTGCGAGCATTTTATGGGAAGTTTGACAAGCACTATGCCCTTCTTGTCAACAGATTCTCTGCGGTTGTTCATTACCTTTTGGTAAGAGACTATAAACGAACGTATTAGAAACAAAAAAGCGTTTTTTAATCGTACGTTAAAAAAACACCTATTTCGAACTTATACAAGACATACTCAAAGAGCTAAAAATAAGAAGATTTTAACTGATTACATATATTGCATATACTGCTGAAATTCAATGTAATATACTTATCATTATTTATTATTAGGAACATTTTTCTATCAAACATTTTGCCATTACAAAAAACGTCTCTATCTTTGCGTTCATTAAACGTACGTTTTTTAAACAGCATATCATCTTATATATCAACCATTTACAACTCACCCTTCACATTTCCCACCAAAATTCCCTTATTTCTCCCTCACTTTTTATACTTTCGCATTTTTTAACCAGAATAAAAAACAGTTAAACGAACGAAGAATTACACAAATGAAAGAACTCAAAAAAAGAAGCATCTCAACAGTAACGAACAGAGAAGCATGTCGTATCAATCTGATACACAGAAACTAAAAGTAACAAAAGTAAAAGAACACAGTTCCATAGTGGATGAAAAGCTATTGTCAGAACGGGTTTACTACGGAGACCAGACCCATGTTTATGTAGGTTACTTAAGAGCCTTTAAATCAGGCTATTTTGAAGGCACAAAAATTAGAAAAATAACGGATATAGCCAAGTTGCTCGTAGCATCCGAAAACTTCACAAAGAGAGCCAGAGGAGAGCAAAAGCCTTTGACTTACAGCACCATAATCACCGAATTGGAGAAGGTATGGGCCATCATAAAACGGGAAGACACCACACTGATTGACCCATACGGATATGATGTAAGGATAAATCACTGATAGTTCAGTACCTGGAAAGGCGGTAATTTTGCCGCCGTCAGCAACCGGACAGAAGGGCTACACCTTTCTTGTCGGATGGTGTAGCCTCAACAAGGCAAGGGCGTAGCCATCCGTACTGAAAGGAGTAGCCCTTTTTCATTGCTGATTATCATACATTTACTAACCCTAAAAACATAAAAAATGGGAAAAGAAAAAACTGAATTTGAGGAGAAATTTGTATCCAAAACAGAAAAAGCAAAAAAGCTATGGGAAAAACGGATTACGGAAAACACGACATTGAGCATGGAGTCTGTACAATGGATGGCACAACGCATAAATTCCCTATTGGAATACATGCGATACGGATATGCATTGATAGCCTACCGAAAGCAGGACGGCAGCTTCTACATGGGAAGAGGAACCCTTGTTTCCTACGAAAGCGACTTCAAAAAGAAACATGACATGACAAGCATTAAAGCTCACGTAGCCTATTGGGACGCGGAACAACAAGGCTGGCGGACTTTTCTGATTGAGAATTTTATGGAGTGGAGACCGATAGTAAACTAACAAAAAACATCAATATCAAAAGCTATGGAGGCTTATTTACTACATGATGCCAATGCCGGCAGCAACCTAAAATTAATGATTATGATACAAGAAGAAGGTATGAAAGGATATGGCATTTACTGGACAGTGCTCGAATTCCTCAGATTGCAGAATGAATATAAAGCCAGCCTGAAAGTGATTCCCATACTGGCACAAAAAGCAAGGGTGACAACCGCCACACTGAAGCGAATCATCTATGACTATGCGCTGTTCGAGGTGAACGAGACAAGCTTCTCATCCCCCGGACTAAGCCGCCGCATGGAGCCATGGGACGCCCAACAAGAAGCTAAAAAAGAGGCCGGACGTCGCGGTGGACTGGTTAACCAGCAGAGAATCAGGGATGCCAAGACAAGCAGCGCTTTAGCAAATAAACTAAATAAAGAGAATAAAGAAAACCCCTCTCTATCTCCCCAAGGGGAGACGGGAAGAAGGAAGGAGGAGATTCTTCTGACTCCACCGGAGTACACGCTCAACAGACAGACGCATAATTACCAAGGCCTGATGGAAGAGCTGGCAAGGCAGAAAGTAACCGACATCCACGATTTGAATGCCATCCTGAGACTGACAGATTTTGGAAAACTGGGAGGGAAAATCTGGAAAATCCTATATGAGTTGAACAGCTCACCCCAACTGAAAGCCCGCATCGTGATGCCCGGAAAGTACATACTGAAATTACTCAGGGGTTAGATTTAATAAAAGAAATATAATACTTATCTTTGTGTTCAAAACAAAACACCCTAATCATTATGAATCTGAAAAAACTATTTTTTGCTTCTGCCCTGCTCTTTGCTGCATGCGGCACTATCCAGGCCCAGGAAGTCATTGCCCACCGTGGTTTCTGGACTACAGACGGTTCGGCTCAGAACTCCCTTGCCGCACTTGTAAAGGCTGATTCTATCCACTGCTACGGCTCCAAGTTCGACGTTTGGCTCACCACAGACAATCAGCTGGTTGTCAATCATGACGCCACCTTTAAAGGCGTGACTATGCAAGATGCCACAGCCAAGGTATGCACCGCCGTACAACTGGACAACGGCGAACAACTCCCTACCCTGCAACAGTATCTGGACAAGGCAAAAAGCCTGAAAACCCGCCTTATCCTCGAACTGAAAGCCCACAAGACTCCCGAACAGGAAACACGAGCCGTAGAGGGTATCGTAAAAATGATAAAGGACAAAGGGCTGGAGGACCGTACGGAATATATCACCTTCTCCCAACATGCCACCAAGGAATTTATCCGTCTGGCACCCAAAGGCACCCCCGTCTACTACCTGACCGGTGACCTTACCCCCAAGGAGTTGAAAGCATGGGGTTGTGCCGGTCCCGACTATCACTTCAGTGTCTTCCAAAAACATCCCGAATGGATAAAGGAATGCCACGACCTCGGCATGAAAGTAAACGCCTGGACCGTAAACGAAGCCAAAGACATGGAATGGCTCATCAGCCAAGGAGTAGATTTCATCACAACCAATGAGCCGGTAGTGCTGGAAGAAATTTTAAAGAAAAAATAGCCGCTCCTTATACATTTAGAAACAAAAACCAAACAAACCGCTTCATTATGTCCGCAATGGAGCGGTTTCTTGTTTTCAAAAAGATAGCAATTAGTCTTATAAAAAATCTTTTTTCTTATTTTGAGTCAAACTAAACTTTCACATGGATTACAATTTATATAAAAACAAAGCCATATGCTTTTAAATTGAAAGCCTGACAGTAGATATTCTCATTGAATGAAAGTTTCGCTAAAAAATAATAGAAAATAGATATGCTTTACAGTTAATTACAAAACAAAACGTCGTATATTTGCATCGAAATAAAACAAAAGGATATATTAACCAACCGATAAAGGACAAAATGACAAGAGCTATAAAATTCACCAAGATGCACGGTGCCGGAAACGACTACATTTATGTAGATACGGCCCAATATCCTATCAGCCATCCGGAAGAACTTGCGAGGGCATGGAGTGCACCGCATACGGGAATTGGAAGTGACGGTCTGGTACTTATCGGTTCTTCGGACAAGGCCGATTTCAGCATGCGGATATTCAATGCCGACGGCTCGGAGGCCCGGATGTGCGGCAATGCAAGCCGCTGCATCGGAAAATATCTTTTTGACTACGGACTGACCTCCAAAACAGAAATCGCACTCGATACACTGTCAGGTATAAGGATGCTAAACCTGCACTTGGCAGACGGAAAGGTCAACTCTGTAACCGTAGACATGGGCATACCTGCCGACGAACCGGCAGACTACGACGGCAAAGGAGCCAAACCGATGAAAGAACAGCCCATCGAAGTGGACGGAGAACGATATGTAGGGACCACCGTATCCATGGGAAACCCGCATCTGGTAATCTTTGTCAATGATATTGAAGCCATCGACCTTACAGTCATCGGTCCCAAACTGGAGAATCACCCTCTCTTCCCCGGACGCATCAATGTGGAATTTGCCCAGATATTGGGAGAAGGAAAAATAAGGATGCGTGTCTGGGAACGAGGCTCGGGCATTACCCAAGCCTGCGGAACCGGAGCTTGTGCCACCGCCGTGGCAGCCTTCCTCACCGGACGCGCAGGAAGGGAATCCATCATCATCATGGACGGAGGCTCACTCACCATCCGATGGGACATCGCCACCAGGCATGTACTGATGACGGGAGAAGCCACCAAAGTATTCGACGGCAAAATTGAATTAATTGACTAACCACCAACTATCAACCAAGAAAAGATTATGGCATTAGTAAACGAACATTTTTTAAAGCTACCGGGCAGTTATCTGTTTTCAGACATAGCCAAGAAGGTAAATACTTTCAGGATAACACATCCCAAGCAAGAGGTCATCCGTCTGGGTATCGGAGACGTTACCCGGCCACTGCCACCGGTCTGCATCGAAGCGATGCACAAGGCAGTGGAGGAGATGGCTGACGCACGGACATTCCGTGGATATGGTCCCGAGCAGGGATACGACTTCCTGATAGAAGCCATCATCAAGCACGATTACCTTCCGCGAGGCATCCACTTCGGTCCTACGGAAATCTTCGTGAACGACGGAGCAAAGAGCGACACGGGAAACATCGGCGACATTCTCCGCCACGACAACAGCGTGGGAGTGACCGACCCGATTTATCCGGTCTATATAGACAGTAACGTGATGTGCGGACGTGCCGGAGTACTGGAGGAAAACGGCCAGTGGAGCAACGTCACCTACATGCCTTGTACCGCCGAGAACGACTTCATCCCGGAGATTCCGGACAAGCGCATCGACATCGTCTACCTCTGCTACCCCAACAACCCCACGGGCACCACCCTGACCAAGCCCGAGCTGAAGAAATGGGTGGACTATGCGCTCGCCAACGACACGCTGATTCTGTTCGATGCCGCCTACGAAGCCTTCATCCGCGAAGACGACGTGCCCCACTCCATCTATGAGATAAAGGGAGCGAAGAAATGCGCCATCGAGTTCCGCAGCTTCTCGAAGACTGCCGGATTCACGGGAGTACGCTGTGGCTACACCGTTGTGCCGAAAGAACTCACTGCCGCCACGCTGGAAGGCGAACGCATCCCGCTGAACAAGCTCTGGAACCGCCGCCAATCTACCAAGTTCAACGGCACCAGCTACATCACCCAGCGGGCGGCGGAAGCCATCTACACACCGGAGGGACAGCGGCAGATAAAGGAAACGATAGATTATTATATGGACAATGCCCGGACCATGAAGCAGGGCCTTGAAGCGGCCGAGCTGAAAGTCTACGGCGGTGTGAACGCTCCTTACATCTGGCTGAAAACACCCGACGGAACAAGTTCCTGGCGGTTCTTCGAACAGATGCTGTACGAAGCCAATGTAGTGGGCACACCGGGTGTAGGTTTCGGCCCCAGCGGTGAAGGATATATCCGGCTGACGGCCTTCGGCAAGCACGAAGACTGCGTGGAAGCCATGAAGCGCATCCGGAAGTGGCTGAAATAAAAAAACAATTGAATTAGCGAGGTACTTGCTATAATCGAGTCGGACTGATCATCCGGAATTTTTCTAAACTTAAAGGTAAAAAGGTATGAAAACAAAAAGTGTAAAATGGGGAATAATGGCAATGGCGCTGTTATCAATGGCAATGCCTTTCACGGCAAAGGCTCAGGATAAAGTGGAAGCGTCGGCAGGCGTCGACCTCGTAAGCGGTTACGTGTGGCGTGGCCAGGATTTGGGAGGGGTAAGCCTCCAGCCGAGCGCATCCATCGCCTACAAAGGTTTCTCTCTGGGAGCTTGGGGCTCCGTAGGCATCGAGAGTTCGGACACGAAAGAGTTCGACCTCATACTGGGATATTCAACCGGAGGCTTCAGCGTATCGGTGACGGACTACTGGTACAATGTGACCGGAGATGGGGTGACAGCCAAATACTTCCAGTACGGTGCACACAATGCTGCCAACTCACATCTGTTCGAAGCGCAAATCGGCTATGATTTCGGCCCCGTAGCCATAAACTGGTATACCAACTTTGCAGGCGACGACGGTGTTGACAAAGACGGTGACCGTGCTTATTCATCCTACATCTCCGTGGCAGCCCCCTTCACACTGGGCGGACTGGACTGGGCGGCCGAGATAGGCGCTACCCCTTGGGCCACGGACTTCTATGGAGCCAACGGATTTGCCGTATGCGACGTCAGCCTGGGAGTATCAAAAGACATCAAAATCACCGATTCCTTCTCCCTCCCGTTGTTTGCCAAAGCAACCTGGAATCCAAGGTCTGAAGGTGCCTATTTCGTAGTCGGACTAAGTTTCTAAGATGAAAAACCTATGATTTACACACACCGAAAGGCAAATAGTAAATCGTAAATTGTCTAATCGTAAATTATTTAAGGTATGAAAAAGATTGAAGCTATTATCCGAAAGACCAAGTTCGAGGACGTGAAGGACGCGCTGCTCGAAGCGGACATCGAATGGTTCTCCTATTATGATGTACGGGGCATCGGGAAATCCAGGCAAGCCCGTATCTACCGTGGTGTCATGTACGACACCAGTTCCATCGAGCGCATCCTTATCTCCATCGTGGTGCGCGACAAGAATGCGGAAAAGACCGTACAAGCCATCATCAAATCTGCACAAACCGGTGAAATCGGCGACGGACGTATCTTCGTCATCCCCATTGAGGATGCCATACGCATACGTACTGCAGAGAGAGGCGACATCGCACTCTACAATGCCGAACAAGAAAGATAACGGGCAGCTACAAACCACAACCAAGAAAATACAATACAACTAAAAGCAACAAGAAATTATGGATAAACTTATTTTAAGTGAACTGACCAACGGACTGAACACTGTATGGATGCTGCTTGCAGCCATGCTGGTATTCTTCATGCAGCCGGGCTTTGCACTGGTCGAAGCCGGTTTCACCAGAGTAAAAAATACGGCCAATATCCTGATGAAGAACTTCGTTGACTTCATGTTTGGCAGCCTGCTCTACTGGTTCATCGGTTTCGGACTGATGTTCGGTGCAGGCGGATTCATAGGAATGCCCCATTTCTTCGACCTCTCGTTCTACGACGGCGGCGGGCTTCCCACGGAAGGTTTCCTGGTATTCCAGACTGTATTCTGCGCAACGGCTGCCACCATCGTGTCCGGCGCTATGGCAGAACGTACCAAATTCTCCATGTACCTGGTTTACACCATCTTCATCAGTGTGCTGATTTATCCCGTTTCCGGTCACTGGACTTGGGGCGGCGGCTGGCTGATGAACGGTGAGGCAGGTTCCTTCATGATGGAAACATTCGGAACAACTTTCCATGACTTCGCAGGTTCCACCATCGTCCACTCCGTAGGAGGCTGGATTGCCCTGGTAGGTGCGGCCATCCTCGGCCCGCGCATCGGGAAATACGGCAAAGACGGCAAGTCAAGAGCCATTCCGGGACATAACCTCACGATTGCGGCACTGGGTGTATTCATCCTTTGGTTCGGATGGTTCGGCTTCAACCCCGGTTCACAGTTGGCAGCAGCCACTACGGACGATGCAAGGGCCATCTCGCATGTATTCCTCACCACCAATCTGGCAGCCTGCGCAGGCGGTTTCTTTGCATTGGCGGTAAGCTGGATGAAATATGGCAAACCCTCCTTGTCTCTGACACTGAATGGCATTCTGGCCGGATTGGTAGGCATCACGGCCGGTTGTGACATGGTTTCTCCCTTCGGGTCGGTAATCATCGGCACCATCTGCGGCATCCTGATGATTTATTCGGTGGAATTCATCGACCGGACACTGAAAATTGACGACCCCGTAGGGGCCAGTTCCGTACACGGCGTCTGCGGTTTCACGGGAACCATCCTCACCGGACTGTTTTCCACCAGTGAGGGACTGTTTTACGGTGCAGGCTGGAGCTTTCTCGGAGCGCAGGTATTCGGTGCACTCGTAGTAGGCGCATGGGCAGCAGGCATGGGATTCATCATCTTCAAAGGACTCGACAAAATCCACGGCCTCCGCGTTTCCAAACGTGTGGAGGAAGAAGGACTCGACATTTACGAACACGGCGAGTCTGCCTACGGTGCATAATGATTTTATATTTTATTAAACCAACAATTACAACTCTAAGGTATTATGTCAAAATTGAGATTCAGAGTAGTAGAAACGGCGTTCAAGAAGAAACCCGTTGCAGTGGCAGTCCCGGCGGAACGTCCGTCAGAGTATTTTGCCAAGTATGTATTCAACAAGGAGAAGATGTTCCGCTATCTGCCGAGCAAGGTGTATGCCAAACTGACGGATGTGATTGACAACGGAGCTCCGCTGGACCGCAGCATAGCCGATGAGGTTGCCGCAGGTATGAAGAAATGGGCGGTTGAAATGGGGGCGACCCACTATACGCACTGGTTTCATCCGCTGACCGAAGGTACTGCCGAAAAGCACGATGCTTTTGTGGAACACGACGGCAAAGGCGGCGTGATGGAGGAATTCACCGGCAAACTGCTCGTGCAGCAGGAACCGGACGCTTCCAGTTTCCCGAACGGCGGTATCCGCAATACGTTCGAGGCACGTGGCTACTCGGCATGGGACCCCTCCTCCCCGGCATTCATCGTAGACGACACGCTCTGCATCCCGACTATTTTCATCGCCTATACCGGTGAGTCTCTGGACTACAAGGCACCGTTGCTGAAAGCCCTACGTGCCGTAGACAAGGCTGCCGTCGACGTATGCCACTATTTCAATCCGGAAGTAAAGAAAGTGGTTGCCTATCTGGGCTGGGAGCAGGAATATTTTCTGGTTGACGAAGGGTTGTACGCCGCACGCCCCGACCTGCTGATGACCGGACGCACGCTGATGGGCCATGACAGCGCCAAGAACCAGCAGTTGGAAGACCACTACTTCGGGGCTATCCCCAGCCGTGTGGCCGCTTTCATGAAGGAACTGGAAATCGAAGCGCTGAAACTCGGCATCCCCGTCAAGACCCGTCACAACGAAGTGGCTCCCAACCAGTTCGAGCTGGCTCCCGTCTTCGAGGAATGCAACCTGGCGGTAGACCACAACATGCTCATCATGGCCTTGATGCGTAAAGTGGCACGTAACCACGGTTTCCGCGTACTGCTGCACGAAAAGCCCTTCAAGGGTGTCAACGGTAGCGGCAAGCATAATAACTGGTCGCTGGGTACGGACACCGGTATCCTGCTCCACGCACCCGGCAAACTGCCCGAAGAGAACCTGCGTTTCATCACCTTCGTAGTGAATACGCTGATGGCCGTATACCGTCACAACGGATTGCTGAAAGCCTCCATCTCCAGTGCAACGAACGCCCACCGGCTGGGTGCCAACGAAGCGCCTCCGGCCATCATCTCTTCCTTCCTGGGCAAGCAGTTGAGCCAGGTGCTGGAACACATCGAAGAGAGCACCAAGGACGATCTCGTCAGCCTCAGCGGCAAGCAAGGCATGAAGCTGGACATCCCGCAGATTCCGGAACTGATGATAGACAATACCGACCGCAACCGCACCAGCCCGTTCGCCTTCACCGGTAACCGCTTCGAGTTCCGCGCCGTGGGTTCCGAGGCCAACTGCGCCAGTGCCATGATTGCGCTGAACTCCGCCCTTGCCGAGCAGTTGGTGGAATTCAAGAAAGATGTGGACGAACTGATTGAAAAGGGTGAGCCGAAAATCTCCGCCATCCTCGAAGTCATCCGCCGGTACATCAAAGTCTGCAAACCCATCCACTTTGACGGCAACGGTTACAGCGATGAATGGAAAGCCGAAGCAGCCCGCCGCGGTCTGGACTGCGAGACAAGTGTTCCCGTCATCTTCGACAACTACCTGAAACCGGAGAGCATCCGGATGTTCGAGTCCATCGGTGTCATGACGAAGAAGGAACTGGAAGCCCGTAACGAGGTGAAATGGGAAATGTACACCAAGAAAATACAGATTGAAGCCCGCGTGCTCGGAGATTTGGCCATGAACCACATTATCCCCGTAGCTACACAGTATCAGTCGGATTTGATTGACAACGTCTACAAGATGAAAGACCTGTTCCCCGCAGAGAAGGCTGCAAAACTGTCTGCCAAGAATCTGGAACTCATCGAAGAGATTGCCGACCGTACCGCCTTCATCAAGGAGCATGTGGATGCCATGATTGAGGCGCGCAAAGTGGCCAACAAAATTGAGAGTGAACGTGAAAAAGCCATCGCCTACCACGACAACATCGTACCGATGATGGAGGAAATCCGTTACCACATCGACAAGCTGGAACTCATCGTCGACAATCAGATGTGGACGTTGCCCAAATATCGCGAGTTACTGTTTATAAGATGAAAAATGAAGGATGAAGGATGAATCCTTAATCCCTATCTCATTCTTTTGTTGGTTGTTTTAAGTTTGCAGGGGGGAGAGGTGCCGCGAGGCAGTTCTCTCTCTTTTTTCGTCCATGCCAACTGTTGGCGGTAAGCGGGAAATAACCTATCTTTGCCCGTCAGATAAAACAATCCTGTCATCATGAAGAATTTACGTAACTGCTATGCAGCGTTCCTGCAGTTTGCCTTGCTGTTCGTTTCGGCTGCTGCCCCGGCACAAACCGATCTGCAGCAAAAACTGGATCGGATTTCCGCCATTACGGAAACCCGACCGTTGGAGTCCACCCGGTTCTCCGAGAAGTATGTAACCTATTTCACCCAGCCGTTGGACCACTGTCGTCCCGAAAAGGGCAGTTTCCGCCAGCGTGTGATTGTCTCCCACGTCGGCTTCGACCGTCCCACGGTGATTGTAACCGAAGGCTATGGAGCCGCCTATGCCCTCAATCCCAAGTATCGCGAGGAACTTTCCGAGCTGCTCGATGCCAACATGATTTTTGTGGAATACCGTTATTTCCTGGAATCCACCCCTGAGCCCAAAGACTGGCAATACCTCACCGCCGAGAATTCTGCCGACGACCTGCACGCCGTCCGCAACGCCTTTAAAAGCATCTATCCCGGCAAATGGATTGCGACCGGCATCAGCAAGGGCGGACAGACTACCCTGCTCTACCGCACGTTCTATCCGGACGACGTGGATATTTCCGTGCCTTATGTAGCTCCGCTCTGCTACGGGGCGGAAGACGGACGCCACGAGCCTTTCCTCAGGAAAGTGTCTACTCCGGAGGACCGCAAACGGATTGAGGACTTCCAGTTGGAAGTGTTGAAACGGAAAGCCGCACTGCTCCCCCGCTTTGAGAAATATTGCAATGAAAAAGGACTCAAGTTCCGTGCGCCCGTTGAAGAGATATACGACTATTGCGTGCTGGAGTATTCTTTTGCCCTTTGGCAGTGGGGAACTCCCGTCAGCAGCATCCCTGCCACCACGGCCTCGGACGATGAGATATTTGCCCATCTGCTCGACATCAGTAATCCCGACTACTTCATTGCCGACAGTCCCACAGCCTCATTCTTCGTGCAGGCCGCCCGCGAACTGGGCTATTACGGCTACGATACGAAGCCTTTCAAGAAGTATCTTTCCATCCAATCGAGCAAGGATTACCTGCACCGCCTCATGCTCCCCGAAGAGCTGAAAGACATGCCCTTCGACAAGACCCTAAGCAAGAAAATCACGAAGTTCCTGAAAGAGAATGACCCGAAAATGATATTCATCTACGGCGAGAACGACCCGTGGACGGCTGCCGGAGTGACCTGGCTGAAAGGAAAGAAAAACATCCATGTATTCGTAGAGCCCGGCGGAAGCCATCGGGCACGCATCGGCACACTGCCCGAAGAGGAAAAGAAGCAAGTGATGGAGCTGATAAATGAATGGTTGAAACAATAAAAACGGATGGTCCGTGTGGCATGAACAGACCATCCGTTTACTCCTGACAGACCATCTGTTCAACCTCAACAGATGGTCTGTTTTTTTATTCTATAATTTGTGCATCCTCAATATCGTCCACTGCCTTTACTGAAGCATCCGGTGTCTTCGGGCGGCGACGCGTAAACTTGAACCAGTTCAGCAGTTCCGAAGCCGCATAGACCAGACTGCTGATACCGATAATGATAAATGCCGTGGAGCGTACTCCCGTAGGATTGAACAGCGCAACCAAGCCGGCAAGCAGAATCAATACCGGAACCACATAAAAACCTCCCGGTACCGGCATCCAGCGACGGGCAGCGGAAAGCGAGGCAATCTGTTGCACTCCTCCCATCACCAGGATAAATCCCAATACAAATGTCAGCAAATCGGCAAAGAAACCGGGCATGATAATCAGCCACAAGCCAAACAGCAGGCTGCCCACCCCCTCGATAGGGAAACGGCTGCGCATCTCCGTGCTCTGTGCAAAGTAGCCTATGATGCTGACAAGCGAAGGCACCAGGAAGATGACACCTATCGTAATCACAAAATAATCACCGGCTTGGTCGGGAAACATCACCAGCACCAAACCGATAACCAGCGCACATATCGCACGCAAAAATGAATAACTTAATCCTTTCATGAGTCTATGTTTTTTTGCGAAGATACATCTTTATCCGAATAACTCCACACGAAAATCCCGAAAAATCAGTTTACATTCAGCCAGGCATTCATATCTTCGGCCACAAAGAGCCAGTATAATAACAATAGTACAGCAATAACCACGCCTATGGCAACTAAATGTTTTCTATTCATAGTTTGTTCCTTTCTTTTTTTGAATGAATATTCGTTTTTACTACACTTATAAGAACAATATTTCAAGAAAAATGTTCTTATCCGGAAAAAAAGTCATATTTATTTTGGCAGTTAAAACAAAGTGCTTATATTTGTCGCGAAAACGAAGACAGGCTGCACCTCAGCATAAAAAATGAACAAGTTCATTTTATTATACATTCGGTTTGCACTGTCTTTGCCCCCGATAAAACAAAAAAAGTCAATGAAAACAATGTTAGTAAATACATATTGGTGGTGGCACCCGTTACAACTCCGACAGTCGTAAGGGAGCAGCGCTCGTATGTATATATGTAATATATAGTAAAAAACAAAAAGAGCCCTGTCGCACCAAGCGACGGGGCTTTTTTCGTTTAAGCAATAATGCGTTTTGATTTCTGAAATAGTAAATAGTAAATCGTCAAATAGTAAATAACATGATGAATTTCTTAGTTGACAAAGAAGGTTATTACGGAGAGTTCGGCGGGGCATACGTTCCCGAAATCCTCCACAAATGTGTAGAAGAGTTGCAGAACACCTACCTCAAGGTGCTGCAAAGTGAGGACTTCAAGCGTGAATACGACCAGTTGCTGCGCGACTACGTGGGACGCCCTTCCCCACTCTACTTGGCACACCGCTTGTCCGAGAAGTACGGTTGCCGGATTTACCTCAAGCGTGAAGACCTGAACCACACCGGTGCCCACAAAATCAACAACAGCATCGGGCAGGTGTTGCTGGCACGCCGCATGGGCAAGCGCCGCATCATCGCCGAAACCGGAGCCGGACAGCACGGTGTGGCCACAGCCACCGTCTGCGCCTTGATGAACATGGAATGCATCGTCTACATGGGTAAGACCGACGTAGAGCGCCAGCGCGTCAATGTGGAGAAGATGAAGATGCTCGGCGCCACCGTCGTTCCCGTCACCAGTGGCAATATGACGTTGAAGGACGCCACCAACGAAGCCATCCGCGACTGGTGCTGTCATCCCTCGGACACCTACTACGTGATAGGTTCCACCGTCGGCCCGCATCCGTACCCCGACATGGTGGCACGCCTGCAGTCCGTCATCAGCGAAGAAATCAGGAAACAACTTCTTGAGCATGAAGGACGCGAATGCCCCGACTACCTCATCGCCTGCGTAGGCGGAGGAAGCAATGCAGCCGGCACCATCTATCACTACGTCAACGACCCGCACGTGCAAATCGTCCTCGCCGAAGCCGGAGGAAAAGGCATTGAAACGGGAATGACAGCCGCCACCATCGCCCTCGGCAAGATGGGCATCATCCACGGCTCGCGCACCTACGTCATCCAGAACGAGGACGGACAGATAGAAGAGCCCTATTCCATCTCTGCCGGACTGGACTATCCGGGCATCGGCCCCATGCACGCCAACCTTGCCAAGCAGAAACGTGCCATCGTCCTCGCCGTGAACGACGACGAAGCCATCCGCGCCGCCTACGAGCTGACCCGGCTCGAGGGCATCATCCCCGCATTGGAAAGCGCCCACGCACTGGGTGCGCTGGAGAAGATGAGGTTCAAGCCGACGGACGTGGTGGTGCTGACGGTGTCGGGACGGGGGGATAAGGATATAGAGACGTATTTGAGTGATGAGTTATAAGTGATAAGTGATGAGCTATTTGAAAATACGAGATGCAATGAAATAAAATACAAGATACAATGAAACAATATGATTATAAAACAGTCAGCCGCACCATGCTCGGTGACTTGCATACGCCGGTGAGCACGTATCTGAAGGTGCGTGACATCTTTCCGCAGAGCGCACTTATGGAGAGTTCCGACTATCACGGCAGTGAGAACAACCGTTCGTTCATCGCTCTGTGTCCGCTGGCTAGTGTCAGCATAGACCACGGCACGGCTATCTTCCGCCTGCCGGACGACAGCCGCGAAGAGCATCCCATAACCGATGCATACCGGGTGGAGAATGCCTTGAACGATTTCCGCGCCCGCTTCCGCGTGGAGGGCGAATACAGCAATTACTGCGGACTCTACGGATACACCTCCTTCAATGCTGTCCGCTACTTCGAGAATATCCCCGTGAAGGACAGCCGCGAAGCTACCAACGATGCGCCGGACATGCTGTACATATTATATAAGTACCTCATCGTCTTCAACGATTTCAAGAATGAGATGCTGCTCCTCGAGATGCTGGCGCCCGGCGAGACCAGCGAACTGGACCAGGTGCAGAAGGCCATCCATAACCGCAACTACACCGCCTACGATTTCCGCGCCGTCGGCCCCACCACCTCCCCACTTACGGACGAGGAGCACAAGGCGAATATCCGCCGCGGCATCGCCCACTGTCTGCGCGGCGACGTTTTCCAGATAGTCCTCTCCCGCCGGTTCGAGCAGCGTTTCACAGGCGATGACTTCAAGCTCTACCGTGCCCTGCGCAGCATCAACCCTTCTCCCTATCTGTTCTATTTCGACTTCGGAGGCTTCCGCATTTTCGGCTCGTCCCCCGAAACCCATTGCCGCATCGAAGGCCGCCATGCCTATATCGACCCCATTGCCGGAACCACGAAGCGCACCGGCGATGCAGAGCAGGACGCCCTCAATGCCCGGTACCTGCACGACGACCCCAAAGAGAACGCCGAACACGTGATGCTTGTGGACCTTGCCCGCAACGACCTCTCCCGCAACTGCCACGATGTAAAGGTGGACTTCTATAAGGAGATGCAGTATTACAGCCATGTCATCCACCTCGTCAGCCGTGTCAGCGGAACGCTCCGCGAAGAGGCCGACCCCGTCAAGGCCTTCATCGACACCTTCCCTGCCGGTACCCTGAGCGGCGCCCCCAAGGTACGCGCCATGCAACTCATCAGCCAGCTGGAACCGCACAACCGTGGAGCCTACGGCGGCTGCATCGGTTTCATCGGACTGAACGGCTCGCTGAACCAGGCGATTACGATTCGTACTTTTGTCAGCCGCAACGGTGTCCTCTGGTTCCAGGCAGGCGGCGGCATCGTGGCCAAGAGCAACGACGAGTACGAGCTGCAAGAGGTGAACAACAAGCTCGGCGCACTGAAAAAGGCGATTGAGATGGCAGAAAAAATGTGAGTTTATGTACGATTTGACGATTTACGATGTACGATTTGCCATGCGGCGTACATTGCGCAGCCAAATCGTACATCGTAAATAAAGTAACTTCAATCGTACATCGTAAATCGTCAAATAGTAAATAAAATAGATTGTAAATACAAAAGATGAAAACAGTTATCATAGACAATTACGACTCCTTCACCTACAACCTTGCCCA